>Ga0214921_10000126_pt1 | contig 145576 bp, 116 predicted proteins | sample LL1505_MetaG_FD_177992 | JGI IMG/M metagenome (GOLD analysis project Ga0214921, IMG submission 177992) | Freshwater microbial communities from Lake Lanier, Atlanta, Georgia, United States - LL-1505 | ecosystem: Environmental > Aquatic > Freshwater > Lake | place: USA: Georgia | collected... | reverse complement strand
GGGTTTGGGGGCTGTGCTTGCCATGGGCTGTTCAATTGGCCAAGGCTTGAGTGGATTTTCAACGCTCAGCATTGCCAGTTTCATAGCCACCTTGGCTATTCTTGTGGGCGCCTACGCTGCTTTGCAATATGACATGCGGCAAGCTTGATTAAGCCGCCCATATCCCGATCGCATTTTGTGAAGCCAACACCACTATCGAGTCGAAGGTTTGGTGGTATGGCCAGGTTGTATGGTGTATCTGGTGCCGCTCAAATTGCCAGTGCTCATGTGTTGATCGCAGGCATTGGAGGGGTGGGGTCTTGGACTGCAGAAGCCTTGGCAAGATGCGGGGTTGGTGAAATCACTTTAATCGACATGGATCACATTGCTGAATCCAATATCAATCGTCAAATTCACGCTTTAGAGAACACACTCGGTCAAGCCAAAGTGCTGGCCATGAAGGAACGTATCGCTCAGATCAATCCTGAATGCCATGTGCATGTGGTGGACAACTTTGTCACGCCTGAAAACTGGTTGCAGCTTGCGACTGACGCCAATTGCACGCCACCTCACTTTGCCAAAGTCAGTGCAGTGATCGATGCATGCGATCAAGTGAGAGCCAAAGTCACCATGGCAGACTGGGCTATTCGTCAGAATGTTTTTTTTGTGAGCTTGGGCGCAGCCGGCGGCAAAAGAGAGGCGCACCGTGTGGAGCAAGCCGACCTTTCGCAAGTCACTCATGATCCTTTGCTAGCGCAGCTGCGCTATAGGCTCAGAAAAGAAAAGGGCGCCCCCAAAGATGGCAAAAAAATGGGCGTGCATTGTGTGTTTAGTCGAGAGAACGTGGCGCCGCCCGATGCATCCTGTCAGTTAGATGGTCCGGAAGGCGATGTGGCAGGGGACGGCTCACTCAATTGCCATGGGTACGGTTCGGTCGTGACCGTGACCGCCACATTTGGCTTGGTGGCCGCCTCCATGGTGGTAAATTTTCTTGCAACCGGTTTGTCAAAGCCAAAAAAATGACGCTATAATTTAAGGCTTGAGTAGATGGGTCGGTAGCTCAGTCGGTAGAGCAGCGGACTTTTAATCCGTTGGTCGCGAGTTCGAATCTCGCCCGACCCACCAAATACTCAAACCCTTTTAAAACCCCGCATCGCCAGCCGATGTGGGGTTTTTTCTTGGGAGGTTTTCTTGGGGTTGTGTCAAATTATCAAGCCGATCCCGTCTCGAGCTCTAATTTTTCAAGTGCCTCTGACCAAGACAGCCACTGGGCTTCCAACTCTTCCAATTCCATATTGACTGATTTAAGCAGTTTTCCGGTCTCGGCAATTTCGGCTGGGGAGATCGGGGAGGCGAGTTTGCTTTCGAGGCTTAGCTTTTGAGCTTCTAGTTGGGCTATTTTTTGGTCAGCTTGTTCAATCGATTTCTTCAAAGGTTTTTTCAACGCCGACTTTTGCTGTCGTTGCAAAGCATCTTCCTTTTTTTGCTCTGGCGTGCGATTGATTTGCTTGCTGGCGATATGGATGTCTGCAATAGGCTTTGTACTTTTGGCGGCTGCAGGAGTTGGCAGTGAAATGGCCTGAACTTGTGAATCTTTTTGTGAGTCGCTCGCTTTGGCCTCTTCCCGAAGTCGTTTTGATTCTTCGAGCAAGTAGCGCTGGTAATCATCAAGGTCACCATCGAAAGGCTTGATTTCACCTCGGCCTACCAGCCAAAACTCGTCGCAGACAGCGCGCAGAAGTGCTCGGTCGTGGCTAACCAGCATGACCGTGCCTTCAAACTCATTGAGCGCCATGGAGAGCGCTTCACGCGTGGCTAAATCCAAGTGGTTGGTGGGTTCGTCCAGTAACAACAAATTGGGTCTTTGCCAAACGATCATGGCCAAGACCAGTCTGGCTTTTTCACCCCCGCTCATGGAGCCAACACTTTGCTTCACCATGTCGCCCGTGAAGTTGAAGGTGCCTAAAAAATTTCGGAGATCTTGTTCGCGGCCAGACTGGCCTGGCGTGGGTCCGAGTTCTTTGACCAATCGAATCATGTGTTCAAGCGGGTTGTCTGCAGGGTGAAGAACGTCAAGTTCTTGCTGTGCAAAATAACCAATGTTCAAGCCTTTGCCTTCTGTGAGTTCACCCGACAGTGCTTTGATGCTTCTTGCAATGGTTTTGACCAGCGTCGATTTGCCTTGTCCATTGGCACCCAAAATGCCAATGCGCTGGCCAGCCAATACCGATTTATTGACTTGCCGCACGATGATCTTTTCTTCGCCATCCACCAAATAGCCCAGATTGGCATCGCTGATGGCCAGCATGGGATTGGGCAAATTGAGAGGCTCTTTGAATTCAAAGGTGAAGTCTGCATCTGCAAGCACCGGTGCAATTTTTTCCATGCGCTCTAGCGCCTTCACACGACTTTGAGCCTGTTTCGCCTTGCTGGCTTTGGCTTTGAAGCGGTCAATGAATTTTTGCAAATGGGCAATCTTATCTTGTTGCTTAGAGAATGAGGCCTGTTGCAATTCAAGTTGTTGTGCTCTCAGAGTTTCAAACGAACTGTAATTGCCACCATACCGATTGAGCTTCGCGTGCTCAATGTGCAAAGTGACATCGGTGACCGCATCCAGAAATTCTCGATCGTGGCTGATCACAATCATGGTGCCCACATAGCGCTTTAGCCAAGCTTCTAGCCAAACCAATGCATCTAAGTCCAAGTGGTTGGTGGGTTCATCCAAAATTAACAAATCGGATGGGCACATGAGTGCACGGGCCAACTGAAGGCGCATTCGCCAACCACCTGAGAAGCTGTTGACAGGCTGATCTAACTCAGAAGTTTTAAAACCAAGACCTAAAATGAGAGATTGAGCACGAGGAACCGCGTCATGTTCGCCAGCATCGGCCAGGTCGACGTAAACATGGGCCATCGCCATGCCATCTTCTGCGAGTTCCGCAGCGTGAAGTGTGGCTCTCAATTCAGCCAAGCGCGTATCGCCACCGAGCACAAAGTCTGTGGCACTTTCTTCTGTCTCTGGCATGTTTTGAGACACTTGGGCTAGGCGCCATTGCTTTGGCATGGAAAAGTCGCCGCCGTCTTCATGAAGCGTGCCATTGAAAAGGGCGAAGAGGGTGGATTTGCCAGCGCCATTGCGCCCCACCAAACCCACTTTTTCACCAGGATTCAAAGTGACGGAAGCAGCATCGAGCAACACTTTGGCGCTTCTGCGCAAGGTGACATTTTTGAGTTGAATCATGAAAGAGTTTTAAACTTAAGAAGTGCTTCTTTGGTAAGCAATAAGACTTGATCTTCGCCAGCACTGGTGTCTAACCAGACGGCTTCAAGTCGAGGAAAAGCGGCTTCAAAGTGTTCTCGCTCGTTGCCAATTTCTAGAACCAAGATGGCTTGATCGTTCATGTGATCGGGCAGATCAATGAACATGGCTTGAATGAAATCCATGCCATCTGACCCACCCGCCAGCGCCAACGTAGGCTCTGCCAGAAATTCTTGTGGCAAGCTTTGCATGCTGGCCTCACACACATAGGGTGGATTGCAGATGATGCAATCAAACTTTTGAGTCAGGCTTTTAAGGCTATCACTTTCAAGCAACTGGATGCGATCGGTGAGTTGATGCTTTTCAACATTGATTTGGGCAACAGCCAAGGCATCTTTTGAGATGTCGACTGCCGTGACCTTGATGTCGGGGTAAGCCATTGCGCACAAAACAGCCAAGCTGCCATTGCCAGTACAGAGATCTAAAAATGCATGCGAGCTTTCAGAAAGCCAGCTATCAAATGCACCTTCGGCAATGAGCTCGGCGATGAAGCTGCGCGGCACAATGCTTCGTTCGTCTACATAAAAGGAAATGCCTTGGAGCCAGGCTTCTTGAGTGAGATAGGCCGCGGGTTTGCGAGTTTGAATACGCTGGTCAATGAGGGCTTGGCATGCTTGGATGTTTGCCAAAGCCAGATTGGCGACGTCAAGCTCAGGCTGCAATGCCAAGACCTGCTCCTGCAGTTGCTTGAGATCTTCGGTCAGGTCAAGGTCTAAGGGTAATTTGAGTTGCCACAAAACAAGCCACGTTGCTTCGTCTAGGGCGGTCAATGTGCCTTGACCATAAGCAAGTTGGGCTTGTTCCAGTTGATCAGCGCTGGTTCGTATGAGTTGCTTTAAATCCATTGCGAAAAAGCCTTAAGGCGCTTGACCCTTGTCTGCTGCGCAGGCTTGATTCAGATTCAGCAAGACTGACTTGTAAATGTTTTTCAGTGGCTCAATATCGGCCAGCTCAACATGCTCATCAATTTTGTGAATGGTGGCATTGGGCGGGCCCAACTCGATCACTTGGGGGCAAGTTTGCGCGATGAACCGGCCATCGCTCGTGCCTCCTGTGGTGGACAGTTCTGTTTGAAGCCCCGTCACACTGTGAATGGCTTCTTGCACCGCTTTCACCAAGGTGCCAGGGGTTGTGAGAAAGGGCAGTCCACCCAATGTCCAATCGATTTCAAATTTCAAGTGGTGCTTGAGCAAAACATCTGTGAATCTCTTTTTCAAAGTAGCTTCAGTCGACTCGGTGCAAAAGCGAAAGTTGAAGTCAATGGTCATTTCGCCAGGAATGACATTGGTGGCGCCCGTTCCGGCTTGAACATTGCTAATTTGCCAGCTGGTGGGCGGGAAAAATTCATTGCCCTGATCCCACACCATGCTGGCCAACTCGGCCAACGCGGGTGCTGCACGGTGAACGGGGTTTTCGGCCAACTGTGGATAGGCGATGTGTCCTTGTATGCCTTTCACAAGCAACTTGCCACTGAGCGAGCCTCGGCGACCATTTTTAATCATGTCGCCAGTTTGTTTGACGGAAGTGGGTTCGCCAACGATGCAGTAGTCGGGTGTTTCCTTGCGCTCATGGAGTATTTTGCATATGCGCACGGTTCCATCCAAGGCGGGGCCTTCCTCATCGCTGGTGAGCAAAAATGCAATGCCCAAGGCTGGGTTGGGGCATTCTTGGTAAAACTCTTGGGTGGCAACCACCATGGCAGCCAGCGAGGTTTTCATGTCACTTGCACCACGCCCAAACAATTTGCCATCGCGGTGTGTAGGGGTAAATGGATCGCTTGTCCATTGCTGAAGGGGGCCTGTGGGCACCACATCAACATGGCCCGCAAACGCCAAGGTTTGACCTGAAGTGCCCGATTTTTTGGCCCAAAGGTTGCGAACTCGAAAGTTGTCGGGTCCTAAATCAATCACTTCACATTGAAATCCCAAAGGTTCTAGTTGCGAATTGATCAGTGCTGTGCAGCCACCATCTTCGGGCGTGACCGAGGGCATGGAGATCAGTTGCTCTGCCAGCCTGAGTGTGGCGCTCATGTTGACCTTCCCGAACGAATGAAGCGAGCAATGCGCTGTGCGGCTTCTAAGCACTCTGATGTCTCAGCAACCAAGGCCATTCGAACGCGGCCTTGTCCGGGATTGGCCCCGTTCATGGTTCGTCCAATGAAGCTTCCTGGCAATACCGTGACGTGCTCCTTGGCATACAGTTCACGCGCAAAATCGGTATCGCTGTTGTGCCATTCGGCTGGCACACCCGCCCACAAATAAAAGCTGGCATCCGGCAGTTTGACGTCCATCACTTCGCTCAGTACGGGTGTCACTTGTGCAAATTTAGTGCGATACAGATTGCGGTTTTCAATGACATGGGCCTCATCGTTCCAGGCTGCAATGCTGGCAGCTTGAACCACGCCGCTCATGGCGCAGCCATGGTAGGTGCGGTAAAGCAAAAAGTCTTTAATGATGGCGGCATCGCCGGCCACAAAGCCGCTTCGCAAGCCTGGCACATTACTGCGCTTAGACAAACTGGTGAAGGCAATCAAGCGTTTGAAATCTTTGTAGCCCAAAAGTGAAGCGGCTTCTAGCCCACCCAATGGCGGCTCATCTCTGAAATATATTTCGCTATAGCACTCGTCTGAAGCAATCACAAAGCCGTATTTTTCGCTCAGTTCAAACAGTGTTTGCCACTCCGACAATGGCATGATTTTTCCGGTGGGGTTGCCTGGCGAGCAGACAAACACCAGCTGTGTTTTGCGCCAGATGGCCTCAGGAACAGCTTTCCAGTCGGCTGTAAAGTCGTTTTCTGGCGCATTGGCCACGTAGTAGGGCTCAGCCCCTCCCAACAGGGCTGCACCTTCATAAATTTGATAAAAGGGATTGGGGCTGACGACGCGAGCGCCAGCTTGGCTAGGGTCTAGGACGGCTTGGGCAAGGGAAAACAGGGCTTCCCGCGATCCATTGACAGGCAAAATTTGCGTAGGGGCAGCAATTTCAATGCGATAGCGGCGCTTGAGCCACTCCGCACAAGCCTCCCTCATGCGCAATTCGCCTGCTGTGGCTGGATATCCAGACAGTGCTGTATCGAGAGACTTTTCCAGCGCTCTTTTGATGAATTCGGGGGTGGCGTGTTTGGGCTCACCAATGCCCAGGCTGATGTGAGCGCGGTCTGTAGGGGGTGTCGCACCGGCAAACAATTGACGCAGGCGCTCGAATGGGTAGGGTTGGAGGGTGGCCAGTAGGGGATTCATCCTGCAATTATCCGGGATTGTGGTGTCATTTTTGCTCTCAATTTCAAGTGAATTCTGGCTTGATGGGCTCATTGGGTCGGTTAACATGGCATCTTCGGGCACAAGGTGTGCCCCTCGACCCTATTTTTGACTGCTGTGCGCCTCAATTCCATCAAATTATCTGGATTCAAATCCTTTGCGGAACCCACCAATTTTGTCTTGCCTGGGCAATTGGTCGGTGTTGTCGGACCCAACGGTTGCGGTAAATCCAACATCATGGATGCCTGTCGCTGGGTTTTAGGCGAGTCCAAAGCCTCTGAGTTGCGTGGCGAGTCCATGCAAGACGTGATCTTCAATGGCACCAACACCCGAAAAGCGGCAAGTCGAGCCAGCGTTGAGTTGGTTTTTGACAATGCTGACCATCGCGCTGGGGGTCAATGGGGTCAGTTTGCAGAAATTGCGGTCAAGCGTGTTTTAACCCGCGATGGCAACAGCAGTTATTTCATCAACAACCAGCCCGTTCGCCGTCGCGATGTTCAAGACGTTTTCTTGGGCACGGGCCTTGGCCCTCGCGCATACGCCATCATTGGCCAGGGCACCATCAGCCGCATCATTGAATCAAGACCTGAAGAATTGCGTTTGTTTCTTGAAGAGGCGGCCGGTGTTTCCAAATACAAAGAGCGTCGCCGCGAAACAGAAAACCGTTTGTCTGACACCCGGGAGAATTTGACGCGGGTTGAAGACATTCTGCGTGAACTCAATGCCAACCTGGAAAAATTGGAAAAACAGGCTGAAGTAGCACAGCGCTTCAATGATTTAAAAGCTGACAGTACTTTGAAGCAGCAACAGCTTTGGTTTTTCAAACGGGCTGATGCTGAGTCAGATCAGGTCAAAATTAAAGCCGATGTCGATAAGGCGGTGATTGATTTAGAGGCTCGAATTGCTGATCTTCGCCACGTGGAAGCAGATCTCGAAACAGTGCGTCAAGCGCATTACGCCGCGGGCGATCAGGTTAACCAAGCGCAAGGTCTTTTGTACGAAGCCAGTGCCGAAGTTGGCCGACTTGAGGCGGAAATTCGCTTCGTCGTCGAAGGACGTCAGCGTGCAGAGCAGCGCTTGACCCAATTGCAAGCGCAAACCGCCGACTGGTCCGATCGGCAAGTTCAAGCACAAGCCGAACTTGAATCCTTGGCAGAACAAGCTTTGCAAGCTGAAGATCAGTCCATCACGCTGGCTGCGCAGGTTGAAGATCAAGCCCAGGCCTTGCCAGAATTGGAAGAAGCTTTGCGCCAAGCGCAAGCCAAAGCCAATGAACAACGCGGTAGCGTCGTTCAGGTTCAGCAGCAAATTCAAGTACTCGCTGCTGATCAGCGCAATATTGAAGACCAAACGCGCCAGCTCACACTCAGGCGAGAACGTTTGGTGGCTGATCGAAATGCTTTGGATGCGCCCGATGAGCAGAAACTCGCCCAATTAAAAGAGCAGCTGGCACAAGCAGATGCTTTGGCTAAGGAGAGCCATGCTCGACTTGAAGAATTGGAGTCGCAAACCCCCTTGCTCGATCAAGAGCGCCGCGATCAACAGCAGGCAGTGAACGACGAATCGGCCAAGTTGGCTGATCTCACCGCCAAAATTGAAGCGCTTAAATCGCTCCAAGAAAAAGTCAAAACCGATGGCAAGCTCAAGCCTTGGCTGACCAAGCATGGCTTGGAAGGGCTGCAGGGTTTGTGGAGCAAGATTCACATGGAGCCCGGTTGGGAAAATGCCATGGAGTCGGCACTTCGGGAGCGTTTGTCTTCCCTTGAAGTGTCTCGCTTAGACATGGTGAAGTCGTTTGCGCTTGACACACCGCCTGCCAAACTTTCGTTTTATTCACCGCCCAACGCAAGTCAATCGACTGCGCGCAAAGGCCTGCCTGCAGCGTGTCGACCACTTTCGGATTTGCTCAGACTTTCGGATGCGGGCCTCACAGCCCTATTGACCGATTGGTTGCAGGGCTACTTCACAGCGCCTTCTCTGGAAGATGCCATGGCTTGGCGTGACCAACTTCAGGGCTCTGAGTGTTTGGTGGTTCAAGCGGGCCACGCTATCGGCAAGCACAGCGTCAGTTTTTATGCGCCTGATTCAGAGCAAGCAGGCCTTTTGGCCCGTGCGCAAGACATCGAAAACTTTGAAAAACAGTTGCGAGCCCAAACCCTCATTGCGGAAGAGACTCGAACAGCTTCCGTGCGAGCAGAAGCTGCTTACTCCGATGCGGCTCAGCGCTTGGTGTCTGTGCGCCAAGAAGCCTCAGAGACACAAGGCAAAGCGCATGAACTACAAGTCGAAACACTTCGCCTTTCTCAATGGGCTGAGCAAACACGCGCGCGCACCGAGCAAATTGCCGGCGACATGTCGGAAGTTGACCTCAGTTTGGAAGATTTGCAAGAGCGTCGAATGACGGCTGAGGGCCGCTTTGAAGAACTTGATATGCAATTGGCCGATAGCCAAGAACGGCATGCTCAATTGGATGAGCGTGTGATAGAGGCCGAGCGAAAATTATCTGAGTGCCGTGAGCAACAGCGCACCTTGGAGCGATTGGCGCAAGAAGCTGCGTTTTCACAGCGCAGTCTTGATGCCAGACGATCAGAATTGCAGCGTGGACTTGAAACTGCCAGCCAGCAAATTCAAAGCATTGCTGAAGAACAAGAACGTGCAAAAGAAGAGCTTTCGCGCCTTACTGATGCTGCGGCCCAAGCGGGTTTGCAAAATGCGCTGGCCATGAAAATGGAACGCGAGAAGGTGTTGGGCGTTAAGCGCAGTGAATACGACGATCTGACTTCCCGTTTGCGTGCTAGCGATGAACGCCGTATGAGTTTTGAGCGTGAGCTCGACCCACTGCGTCAAAAAATCACCGAGCTGCAACTCAGAGAGCAAGCTTCTCGCTTGGGCCTTGAGCAATACACGCAGTTGTTGGTCGATGCAGAAGCCGATTTGGAGTTGTTGGCCAAATCCATTGAAGATGGCAATGTGCGACTGACAGGCTTGCAATCTGAAATTGATCGACTCAATCGGGAAATTGCAGCTTTGGGCGCTGTTAACTTGGCGGCTTTGGATGAACTGACCGTTGCGCGTGAACGCAAGATTTTCCTAGACGCGCAAACTGCCGACTTGACCGAGGCCATGAATACCTTGGAAGATGCCATCAAGAAAATTGATGCCGAAACCAGAGATCTTTTGGGCGGCACTTTCAAAATTGTCAATGAACATTTCGGTCGCATGTTCCCCGAATTGTTTGGCGGTGGCAACGCACGCTTGGTCATGACGGGTGATGAAATTTTGGACTCGGGTGTTCAGGTAATGGCCCAACCGCCAGGCAAAAAGAACCAAACCATTCACCTTTTATCGGGTGGCGAAAAAGCGCTGACAGCCATTGCCTTGGTTTTTGCTATTTTCCAACTCAACCCAGCGCCATTTTGTTTGTTGGATGAGGTGGATGCCCCCCTGGACGACAGCAACACCGAGCGGTATGCCAAGTTGGTCAAGAGCATGTGCAAGGAAACCCAATTCTTGTTCATCAGTCACAACAAGATCGCCATGGAAATGGCCGAACAACTGATCGGTGTGACGATGCAAGAGCAAGGTGTTTCTCGCATTGTGGCGGTTGACATGGAGGCCGCAGTGTCAATGGCCGAGTTGACCTAATTGGGCCGATTTTTTTAAACACCCCGTTTGCATTTCAAACATGAACTCATTGCAAAACAGTCTGTTAATCGTAGGTGGTCTGACTCTGGTGGGCGTTGTTTTGTACAACATCTGGACAGCACGCCAGAATGCGCCACGACAAGCTGCACCTGAAATGTCGGGCGCAGGTGTCGATCCGGCTTTAGACGCAGGTCGCGCAGAGCGCAAAGGCCCTCAGGATCCTTCATTTTTAGAAGATGCCATCGACATTCTTCCTACGCCTGAAAAGAAACCACCTCTAGATGCACTCATTGACGTGATCGCCGCCATTGAGGTGGATGTACAAGTTTCTGGCGATGCGGCTTTGGCTGCCTTGCCCGCAACTCGCCGCGTGGGTACCAAACCTTTTGCCGTGGAGGGATTGAATGACACAACGGGTGAATGGGAAATGCCTGTTGCGGGTCGTCGCTATCACGCATTTCAAGCCGGTGTTCAGTTGGCCAATCGGGTGGGCCCTTTGAACGAAATCGAATACTCAGAATTTGTGATCAAAGCCCAAGCTTTTGCCGACGCTGTGGGCGGCGCGCCTGAATTTCCCGATATGTTGGAAGAAGTGGCGCGTGCGAGGGAGCTCGATCAATTTGCCAGCGCGCACGATGCACAACTGAGCTTTACCGTTTGTGCCACCTCGGCAGCATGGAGTCCTGGCTATATTCAGCAACACGCGGCTCGGTGGGGGTTTGTTGCCGGGGTCATTCCAGGCCGCATGGTTTTGGCCGCAGCCGTGCAAGGATTGCCGCCCATTTTGTCCCTGTCGTTTGACACGCAAGCGGCCATGGCCGATGACCCTGCTTTGTCAGCCATTCGAGAATTTACGCTGAGCCTTGATGTGCCTCAGGTGCCCCGCGAGGAGCATGCGTTTGCGCGCTTGCGAGAAGCTGCACGCATTTTGGGCAAGGAAATGGATGGCGTGATCACCGATGGTGCTGGTCATACCTTGAGCGAGTCCGACTTGAATGCCATCGCACTCGATTTAGAACAACTCTACGATGCGCTAGACCAGCGAGAATTGTCTGCAGGTTCGCCACAAGCACGTCGTTTGTTTTCTTAACTGAGTCTAGCTTGTCACAGTGAACTTAGATTTGTTTTCAGATTCGCCAGAAGACAAGCCTCAAGCGCTCAACGCCTTCGAACTGGCCAGTCAAAAAGCCTTACAGCTTCGCCAAATATTGCATCGCTATGCGCATGCTTATTACACCTTGGATGCGCCTGAAGTTCCAGACGCTGAATACGACCGGCTGTTTAGGCAACTCCAAGACATAGAGCAGCAACATCCTTCGCTGGCTTCGACCGATTCACCCACTCAAAGGGTTGGCGGTGCAGTGTTACCGGAGTTCACATCGGTGCGCCATCAAGTTCCGATGCTGAGCATTCGAACTGAAACCGATACCGGTGCCTCCGGTGCAACTGCTTTTGATGCGCGAGTCAGAAAAGAGTTGGCTTTGACTGAAGACGCGCCTCAAGTCAGCTATGTGGCTGAACTCAAATTTGATGGCCTGGCCATGAGCCTGCGCTACGAAAAGGGTGTGTTGGTTCAAGCTGCCACAAGGGGAGACGGTGAGCAGGGCGAAGATGTCACCCACAATATCCGAACCATTGGGCAAATTCCTTTGCAACTGCCGTCAGATGTTCCTGCTGTGTTGGAAGTTCGTGGCGAAGTCTATATGCGACGCGACGACTTTGATGCGCTCAATCAACGGCAGCTTCAAAAAATTGCAGAGGGCATCAAGGGTGAGAAAACCTTTGTCAATCCGCGCAATGCAGCTGCGGGCGCAGTCAGGCAACTCGATTCCAACATTGCGGCTCAGCGTCCCTTGAGTTTTTTCGCTTACGGTTTAGGCGAGGTGGCGGGTTGGCCAGAGGGTCATGCACCGTTTCAGAATCACTATGCCTTATTGCAAACACTCAAAGCTTGGGGCTTTCCTGTGGCCATTCAAACCAAGTGTGTCTTGGGTGCCTCTGGCCTTGTTGAGTTTCACCAAGAAATAGCGCAACAACGTGACGCCTTGCCTTATGACATTGATGGCGTGGTCTACAAAGTCAATGAATTGGCGCTGCAAGAAAAGCTGGGATTTGTCACCCGAGAGCCGCGTTGGGCGGTGGCCCACAAATATCCGGCTCAGGAAGAATTAACCACTGTTTTGGCCATTGATGTGCAAGTAGGGCGGACTGGCAAGTTAACGCCTGTGGCTAAATTGGCGCCCGTTTTTGTGGGCGGCGTCACGGTGACCAATGCCACCCTGCACAACGAAGACGAAGCCCGCCGCAAAGATGTTCGCATTGGCGATACCGTCATTGTGCGGCGTGCTGGCGATGTGATTCCAGAAGTGGTTGGTGTCATTCTGGAAAAACGCCAAGCGGGTGCTGAGATTTTTACCATGCCGCATATTTGCCCTGTCTGCGCAAGTCCTGCGGTGCGAGATGAATACGAGGCTGATTACCGCTGTACAGGCGGTTTGTTTTGTGGCGCACAACGCAAGCAAGCCTTTTTGCATTTCGCTCAAAGAAGAGCCGTCGAAGTGGATGGCTTGGGTGAGAAGCTCATTGATCAATTGGTTGATGCTGGCGTGATTCGCACTTTGCCTGATTTGTACAAATTAGGCTTAACAGCGTTGGTTCAACTTGACCGCATGGCAGAGAAATCTGCGCTCAATATTTTGAAAGCCTTAGAAGCCTCCAAGGAAACGAGCTTGCCCAGATTTATTTATGGTCTTGGCATCCGGCACGTGGGTGAGGCTACCGCCAAAGAATTTGCGCGTCACTTTGGAACGCTAGACGCTTTGATGAATGCTTCCCTTGAGGAGCTGTTGCAGGTTGCCGATGTGGGGCCCATTGTGGCGCAAAGCGTCTTGACCTTTTTTGCGCAAGCGCACCATCAAGAAATTGTGGCTCAGCTTAGGGCTTGCGGTGTCAGGTGGCCGGAAGGGCCGCCTGCAGAAAGAGCGTCACTGCTTTTGGCCGGAAAAACCATTGTGCTAACGGGTACATTGCCAAACTTAGGCCGCGATGAGGCCAAAGCCATGTTGGAAGCTGCCGGTGCCAAAGTCGCTGGCTCTGTGAGCCAAAAAACAAGTTATGTGGTCGCGGGGTCTGAGGCCGGAAGCAAGCTTGAAAAAGCCTTGGCTTTAGGGGTGCCCGTTTTAGACGAGCTCGGTCTTTTGGCTTTGTTGAAGGGAGATTCAAATGACAGTCCGTGAAATTTTGAAGATGGGCGATGAACGCCTCTTGCGTCAGGCAAAGCTGGTCACCGAATTCAACACGCCAGAATTGATTCAAGGCATTGCCGACATGAAAGAGACCATGATTGCAGCCAGTGGTGCTGGTCTGGCGGCGCCCCAAATTGGCTGGGATATTCAACTCGTTATTTTTGGTACGGGGCAAGTCATTTCACGCTACCCTGATGCTGCGCCTATTCCTTTCACCATCCTAATCAACCCGGTCATCACACCCATCGGGGATGAGATGCAGCATGATTGGGAAGGCTGCCTGTCTGTACCAGGTTTGCGAGCTGTGGTGCCTCGATGGCAGCACATTCAATACACAGGCTTTGATGAGCAGGGCCAGCGCATTGAAAGAACTGCCAGTGGCTTTCATGCCAAAGTTGTGCAACATGAGTGCGATCACTTGATTGGCATTTTGTACCCACAGCGCGTTCGTGATTTCACCAAGTTTGGATTTAACTCCGTTTTATTTCCCAACCTGGTGCCTGAATCAGACGATTAAAGTTTGGCCAGTCTTTCGATGGCTGCTTGAAGCGTGCTGTCTTTCTTTGCAAAACAAAACCGAATGACATTTTGGTCAAAAGAGTTGCCGTAAAACGCTGACATCGGTATGGCAGCCACCCCAATTTCTCGGGTTAACCATTTGCAAAATTCTGCTTCGCCCAAATCTTTTTCTGGTACCGAGAGATTTGAGATGTCGGCGCATTGGAAGTAGGTTCCTTCGCCTGGCAATAGCTTGAATTTGGTGGCTGACAGACCTTGCCTAAAGAAGTCTCGTTTGCGCTGATAAAACTTGGGTAATTCCAAATACGGTTTGGGGTCTGACATGTAGCGTGCCAAACCAAACTGAACAGGCGTGTTCACTGTAAATACATTGAACTGGTGAACTTTGCGAAATTCAGTTGTCATTGAAGCGGGCGCTGCAACCGTGCCTACCTTCCATCCTGTCACATGATAACTTTTGCCAAAACTCGAGACCACAAATGCGCGTTGTGCAAGGCCTGGGTAAGAGCTTGCGCTGTGATGCTGAAGCGGGTCATAGACCATGTGTTCATAGACCTCATCGCTGATGAGCACGATGTTTGTCGGCGCCAAAATTTCTTGCAGCTTCAACATATCTTCGTGACGCCAAACCATGCCGCTTGGATTGTGCGGGGAGTTGATCAAAATGGCGCGCGTTTTTGAAGTGATAGCCGCTTGAATTTTGTCAAAGTCTGGCTTGAATGTGCCGGGCGTCAAGGGAACCCGAACCACCACACCGCCTGCCATTTCTACATTGGGCACATAGCAATCGTAACAAGGCTCCAGCACAATCACTTCATCCCCCGGATGAACCACGGCCAGCATGATGGTGATCAATGCTTGGGTAGCACCGGCAGTAATGGTGATTTCGGTTTGTGCATCGTAGTGGTGCCCATACAGTGTCTCAATTTTTTGGGACACAGCTTCTCTCAGGGGCATGGCGCCTGGCATGAGCGGGTATTGGTTCAGTCCGTCTTGCATGGCTTGTGTCACGGCGTTCACAAGAGCTGGGTCGCATTCAAAATCGGGAAAACCTTGTCCCAGGTTGACTGCGCCGGCTTCGGCAGCCAAGCCAGACATGACTGTGAAAATGGTGGTCCCCACGTTGGGGTGTTTGGAAATGAGCTGTGGCGTCATAGCAGGACTATTTTTTATATTTCGTAATCATTGACATGACCCGTCATGGCTTTGGCCACCAAGGCTGCTGTCAATCTGTCGCTCAACAATTCTGCAAATTGATAGACAAAGTTTCGGAGATAAGCGCCGCGTTTGAATGCAACTCTCGCAACGTTTTTCCCCAACAAATTACCCAAAGGACGGGCAAGCAAATCGCCCACAGGGTCGTCTTTCATGGCCATTTCGGCCACAATGCCAACGCCTAAGCCCAATCGAACATACGTTTTGATCACATCAGAATCAATGGCCTCGAGGGCAATGCGAGGGTGCAAATTTTTACTTGCAAATGCCGTGTCAATTTTTGTTCGTCCCGTGAACGATGGGTGGTAAGTGATTAGAGGCTCTTTGGCAATGTCTTCCAAATGCAGGTGTTTTTTGTGCACCAATGGATGGTCTGGTGGAAGCACCAACATGTGTTGCCACTCATAACACGGCAGTGTGACCAGGTCTTCATAATCGGCCAATGATTCAGTGGCCATGCCTATTTCTGCCGTGTCGTCCAACAGCATTTTGGCCACTTGATCGGGTGAACCTTGATGCAAGCTGATGTTGACCTGCGGATACAGTTCGCGCAATTTGGCAACAGGCAATGGCAACACGTACCTGGCTTGCGTATGGGTGGTCGCGATTGACAAAGTACCGTTGTTTTGAGCGCTGTATTGGTCGCCAATTTTTTTGAGGTTGCCAATTTCGCGCATGATGACTTCAATGCTTTTCAGAACATATTGCCCAGGCTCTGTGATGCGTTTGAGCCGTTTGCCGTGCCGCGCGAAGATATCAATGCCCAGCTCTTGCTCCAACTCAATGATGGCTTTGGAAACCCCAGGTTGTGAGGTGTGAAGCGCCTTGGCCGCTTCTGTCAGATTCAAATTCCGACGGGCCGCCTCTTGTACAAATCGAAACTGATGAAGGTTCATATCAATAAGCCCAGAAAATATGGGTTCATTATGCCTTATTGATCTAAAGAGGAGGGCGGTAGGCCTTCCGATGTACGGTGCAGAAAGTGGTGCTTCAGTCCATTCTCAAAGCAATGGCCGCCATGGCATGGGTGAGTTCAGGCTCTTCGCCAATTGCCTGGCGCAACTCAAAAGTCACATGGGGATATTGCCCCTTGAGCTCTTTGACCAGTTGGGGCAAATCTTCCCTGGCATGTTTGCCCACCCCCAAAAACATGGGAACGATTCGAATGGAGGCAATGCCCTGCGCAACCAACTTTGAAACCGTGGATGGCAAATCGGGTTCGGATAATTCTAGATAAGCGCAAACAGCTTCTGTGTCGGGCGAGAGTTGTTGCATTTGCTGTGCCACGGCCTCAATAGGACGCCGCCAAAGCGGGTCACGGGAGCCATGCGCAAACAAAATGACGGCTTGTTGATTAGGACTGGATGACATGAATTGCAATTTCCTTATTGGCGCAAAACAAGCCACCCAAAAGTAGCCAGTGAGACCAGACTGTAAATGATGGCGGGTGCAGCCGCAGTGAGCCAGGGTTGCCAGTTTTGTAGATTGCCCATGAAGCCAAAAACGTTGTTCAGTAAGTAAAAACTGATGCCTGCCATCACGCCGCCAAAGACATAGCCAGCAATGTTGCCAGATCGAAAATGAAGGTAGGCAAATGGCAATGCCAAGGTCAACATGACCAAGCAACTCAAAGGATAGAAAACTTTGCGCCAAAACTCTATTTCGTAGCGCTGTGCGCTTTGACCATTGGCTGCCAAGTGGCGCATGTATTGAAACAAGTCGATGGTCTTCATGCGATCAGGACTTAGTAAGGCCGCAGAAATCATTTCTGTGGTGATTTCGGTTTGCCAAGCCCATTGCGGCAAATTCAAAGTATCGATGCGTGAACTTGCATTTTGACTTTCGATAAAAATTCTGCGATCTACCGGTTTTAAAAGCCATGTGCCATCCGTCATGATTTGCGCTGTTGGCGCCATGGTCAGGGATTTGAGGCGACCTTCATTGTCAAACTCATGAATACGAATGTTCTCTGGCTGTCCTTCACCGCTCAATGATCTGACATTCACTGCAAATTGCGTGTCAGCTTGTTTTTCTCTCAGCCAAGCACCCGTCTGGCCAACGGTAATTTGGCCTTGGTAATGGGCTTTTAAAAGCTGAGCTTGCTTGTCCGTCCAAGGCGAAATGTAGTCGCCAAAAATGAACGTGACAAACACGAAAAACAATCCCAATTGAAAGAGTGTTTGAAGCGCGCGCCAGGGGCCCAAGCCACCTGTTCTCAAGATGGTGAATTCAGAACTTTGCGCAAAACGGGCCATCACAAAAATGGAGCCTATCAGTACAGAAATGGGCAGCAATTCATAAAAATGGCTAGGCATGAGCAGAGCCACATACATCAATGCGTGCTGAATTTGATATCCCTGAAATTTGTTGCGACTGAGCGTTTGAAGTTGGTCAACCAAATCAAAGAAAACAAACAACGCTAAAAATCCAAGCAATACAAAGCCAACAGCTCGAATGATTTCACCGTGAATAAGTCGACGGATGGTTTTCATGTTGACACCTTTGCCGCTTGACGAAGCGGCAGACGCCAAAGATGGCGCCACGATAAATTGAAATGTCTAAAAAGCAACCATGTCATGGCAAAGCAGAACGCACCGCCATGCAAGCCGATCATCAACGCTGGAAAACTGGTTTTGCCGGACCCAATCCAGTTTTGACCGACATTGACCATGTTGTAGTAAGAGATGAAACAAAACAAGGCTATGGCGAGGTGATAACTTTTGCCAATTCGGGGGTTCACGCTGGCAACAGCCAGGCCCATGATGAGCAAATTGAGAGCCGCAAGGGGCAAGCCCATGCGCCATGATAACTCGCCTAGATTGATGGCAGTTGGTGATTGGATCAAGCCCAAGGTGCTCACCATGCGGCTTTGAATGTCGGAGGCGGCCATTTTGGATGTTGGGTCAATTAACAATTGATAGTCTTGGAAAGCCGTCACGCGAACTTCACCAGTTTGGTGGTTTAGCAACATTTGTTGACCCGACTTCAAACTTAAGAACCGTTCGCCTTGTTGAATTTCAATTTGGCCTTGCTGCGCAGTGGTAACCGACTCGATGGCGCCATCCATGCTCGACACAAACACATTGCGACCTGTTTGGTTGTTGGGGCTGTCTTTGTCAATGAAAAAAACACGCTTGCCACCCGATGATTCTTGAAACTGCCCAGGTGCAACGCGTTCGATGTCATTGCGCTGTTCGTACCTGTCCTTGAGGTCTTGAATTTGCTTGTTGCTCCATGGCCAGGCAAAAATGGCCAGCAAGGCGATGGTCAAAAAAATGGGAGTTGCAAATTTGAGGAGGGGCTTGGCAAAGGAGGTCAGGCCTTTTCCACTTGAGAACCAAATGACCATCTCGCTGTCTGCATACATGCGCGACAATGTCGACACCACAGCAATGAACAAACTCAGAGTCAAAATGGTGGTGAGGTGACCAATGACCGTCAAACCCATCACCAGCATCACTTCTGAGGGATTGACAGACCCTTTGGTGGCTTGGCCCAATGTTCGGATCAACATGATGGTCATCACAATTGTGGCCAAAACCACAACGGTGGCACCAAAACTTCGGGCCAAATCTTTTTGAATGGAAGAATGGAATAACATTGTCGCGTTAGAAAACCTCAATTATGAACTTCGAATTAAAAGCACTCAGTCTGGCCGCTGCCAGCAAACTCCGTTCGGACACCTTGATTGTCCTCATTTCTGATCAATTTCAAGCCGGTCAAGACCCGCTTTCTGCATTGATTTCAAAAGCCATCAAGGCCAAGGACTTCTCTTCGAAGTCGGGCCAAATGCTTCAAGCCTATGCCAGTCCAGGCATTTCTGCTGCCAAAGTGATTTTTTTAGGCATTGGAAAAGGCAACCCTCAGGACATCAAGTCGGCCATCAACGCCCTGATACCCAGCTTGAAGTCAAGCGAAACCCAAGCATTGTGCCTTGTGTCCACCGACGCGGGCAATGCTCAGCGCATTCAAAGCGTGCTCGTGGCCTTGGCTGACGGCACCTATGTGTATGGCACAACCCAATCTAAGCCAGTGTCGCGCAAATTGCGCCAGGTTACTTTAGCTTTGCCAAGCATCACATCTGCGCTCGAGGCTGCTTTTAAAACCACGGTCGCCATGATCAGTGGCATTGAGTTGGCCAAGGAGTGGGCCAATCGACCCGCCAACCATGCAACGCCCAGTATGCTCGGCAAAGCCGCTCAGGCCATGGCCAAGTCTGCGGCCATCAGTTGCGAGGTCTTAGGCCCCAAAGAAGTGGCCAAACTCGGAATGGGCTCTTTCATGTCCGTTGCCAAAGGCTCGGCCGAACCTCTTCGGTTCATTGTTCTGAAATATCAAGGTGGCGCTAAAACGGATGCCCCAACCGTGTTGGTTGGCAAGGGCATTACCTTTGACACAGGCGGCATCTCTCTCAAACCTGCGCCCGAAATGGACGAGATGAAATTTGACATGGGCGGCGCAGCCAGTGTTTTGGGCGTGTTCCATTCATTAAGTCAAATCAAACCCAAGATCAATGTGGTTGGCCTCATTCCTGCATGTGAAAACATGCCAGATGGCTTGGCCGTGAAACCAGGTGATGTGGTTACCAGCATGAGTGGTCAAACCATCGAAATTTTGAACACCGATGCAGAGGGTCGTTTGATTTTGTGCGATGCCTTGACCTATGCGGAGCGTTTCAAGCCCAAAGCGGTCATTGACATTGCCACCCTCACTGGTGCGTGTGTGATTGCATTGGGCGCTGTTCGATCTGGTATGTTTGCAAGCGAAGACGATTTGGCGCAACGCTTGCAACAAGCCGGCGACGACGCCAACGATCTTTGCTGGCGTCTGCCACTAGACGATGCCTATTCGGAGGCTTTGAAGAGCAATTTTGCAGATGTTGCCAACGTGGGTGGACGCGCTGGCGGGGCCATTACAGCAGCCAAGTTTCTCCATCGATTTACCAAAAAATATCCTTGGGCGCATCTGGACATTGCCGGTACAGCTTGGAAAGGTGGCGCCGCCAAGGGCGCCACAGGTCGACCCGTCGGATTGCTATTGCATTACCTGCTTTCGCAAGCCTCAGCGCCGATCAAAAGTACACCCAAGACGGCCAACAAATCAACCAAGTAATGGGCATCCCAAAAGGCCTGCCAGCCACCTATGACGCAAGTTGATTTTCATTTCAATGCGCCTGAAAAGATGCCCTATGTTTGTCGTTTGTTGCGAAAGGCAACTGGTCAGGGCAGAAAAGTGGGCGTGTTGGCAGACCAAGATACGTGCCACTTGTTGAGTCAGGCCTTGTGGAATTTGAACGCCACCGATTTTGTAACGCATTGCGCCCTCAGCGATCCCGCGCTCATGTTGACGCATTCCAGCGTCATTTATGGCTCAGACTGGACGCTCTTGATCCAACAATCGCAACTCGACGTGTACCTCAACATGAACGATGTGGCCCCTGACCCTCTAGATGGGGTGAATCGATTGATTGAGGTGGTAGGCCCAGAAGAGAGGGACAAAGCAAGCGCAAGGCAACGCTGGAAACAATATACCCAACTGGGTTTTCAAATCAACCGATTCGATTTGGCCGCAGCGGCTCAGAACCAAGCAAGCTGATCTATTTTTAAGCTGGTGCGCTGTAAGGCTATTCAATGTGCTGTGAATTTGCGTTATCGTTATGACTTGCTTGTTCGAAGCAAAACTTCTTTTTTTCGGAGCTATTCATGAAATTGTCTTCTTTTAAGATTCCCCTTACCGCAGTGGCCGTTGCTGCAGCTGCATTGACTCTCGTTGCCTGTGGCAAAAAAGATGGTGGTGGCGCTCAAGTCATCAAAATTGGTCACGTTGGCCCTACCAGTGGTGCCATTGCCCACTTGGGTAAAGACAATGAAAATGGCGCCAAAATGGCCATTGAAGAGTTGAATGCAGCAGGCCTGAAAATTGGCGACAAGCCCGTCAAATTCGAATTGTTGGCTGAAGACGATGCAGCCGATCCCAAGCAAGGCACTGCCGCTGCTCAAAAACTGGTTGACGCCAAAGTCAATGGTGTGATTGGTCACCTGAATTCAGGCACCACCATTCCAGCTTCCCAGTTGTACAACGCTGCTGGCATTCCCCAAATTTCTCCCTCAGCCACCAATCCCAAGTACACCCGCCAAGGCTACGCAGGCGCTTTCCGTGTTGTGGCTGACGATGTGCACTTAGGCGGCACTTTGGGCAAATACGCTGTTGAAACGCTCAAAGGCAAAAGCATCGCTGTGATCGATGACCGCACGGCTTACGGCCAAGGTGTGGCTGAAGAGTTTGAAAAAGCTGTCAAAGCGGCCGGTGGCAACTTGGTCGGTCATGAATTCACAACCGACAAAGCCTCTGACTTCAATGCCATCTTGACCACACTCAAGGGCAAGAAGCCCGATATCATTTTCTTCGGTGGTATGGATGCCGTTGCTGGTCCTATGCTGAAGCAAATGAAACAACTTGGTATCAATGCCAAGTTCATGGGTGGTGACGGCATTTGTACCGCTGAATTGGCCAAGTTGGCCGCCGAGGGCATGTCAGACGAAAACGTGTACTGCGCCGAAGCCGGTGGTGTTGAAGGCGAACAAAAGGCCGGTATGGACAAATTCCGTGCTGACTTCAAAGCCAAATACAACGCAGAAGTTCAAGTTTATGCGCCTTACGTGTATGACGCTGTCAAAGTCATGGCCCAAGCCATGGTCACAGCAGGTTCAGCCGATCCTGCCAAGTACTTGCCAGCTTTGAAGTCCATCAACTACAAAGGTGTGACAGGCAATATCGCGTTTGATGAAAAAGGCGATATCAAAAATGGCGCACTGACTTTGTTCACCTACAAAGGTGGTAAGCGCGAGCAAATTGCAGTGGTTCGTTGATCACTCCAACGCACAAAAAAACCCCGCATTGGCGGGGTTTTTTAATGGCCGTCAGATCAATCTAAACGCTGAGCCCGCGTTTGGTGAGCAGGGGGGTGACGGTAGGCTCTCTGCCTCTAAACGCAACATAAGCCGCCATGGGGTCTTGGCGATTGCCAGCGGCGTAGATGTGCTCATACAGTTTTTGGGCGGGCTCTTTGGCAAACAAATCGCCGGCTTCTAAGAAAGCATCAAAGCCATCTGCATCCAACACCTCGGCCCACATGTAAACGTAGTAAGCAGATGCGTAGCCGTTAGACGAAAACAAGTGAGAAAAATGTGGCAGTCTGTGCCGCATGCCAATGGCTGGGGGCATTTGGATGGCGCTCAGGGTTTGCGATTCGAATTTTTGGAAATCGAAATTGTCTAAATCGGTGTTTTCGTGTAAAGCCAAATCGACCAAAGCACAGGACACATACTCAACGGTTGCAAATCCTTGGTTGAATGTTTGAGCAGCCAGAATTTTGTCAATCAGCGCGTTGGGCATGGGCTGACCAGTTTCTGCATGCAAAGCAAATTCTTTCAAAATTTGCGGTTGCATCAACCAGTTTTCATAGACCTGTGAAGGGAACTCTACAAAGTCACGAAGAACACTGGTGCCCGATAGACGAGGGTACTTTACTTTGGACAACAAACCGTGCAAGCCATGGCCAAATTCGTGGAACAAGGTTCGGGCATCGTCCAAGCTCAATAGCGTGGGCTTTCCCAGTTCGCCTTGAGAAAAGTTGTTGTTGTTCACCACGATGGGGCGAATTTCTTGCGTCAAGTTCATGGGGTCGCGGTAGGTGCTCATCCATGCGCCTGAACGTTTGCTGCTTCGCGCAAAATTGTCACTCAAAAACAAACCAACGTGATGGCCTTCGGCATCGGTCACATCCCAGCCAGTAACCGAGTCGTGGTATTTGGAAATGTTGGTCACTTGCTTGAATTGAACGCCAAACAAACGGCTTGCCACAGCGAACATGGCTTCCATGAGTTTGTGAAGTTGCAGATAAGGCTTTATTTCTGCCTCATTCAAATCGAATTTCTCTTTTCGAACTCTCTCGGTCCAGTAGTGCCAATCCCATGCGGCCAGATCAGAAAGGCCAGATAGTTTTTTCAGGTCTTGTCCTTCCTGAATGGCTTTCAACCTGGCGGGGCTCCAGACGCGCATGAGCAAATCCCTGGCTTTGGCGGGGCTGCCAGCCATGGTGTCTGCCAATGCATAGTCAGAGAAATTCTGATAACCCAGAAGGCGCGCCTGGGCCAATCGGATTTTCAGAATTTCGTGCATGACCGTTTGATTGTTGTGAGGGCCTTCGTTTTCGCCGCGCTTGCACCAAGCCTTCCACATGGTTTCACGCAGGTCTCGGCGTTCGGAAAAAGTCATGAACGGCGTCAAAGACGATCTGGACAGCGTGAACGCATGGGCATTGTGTTGCGTGAGGCCGCGGTCTCGTGCCTGTTGCTTGGCTGCACTTCTGACAAAATCTGGAAGGCCTGCAAGCTCTTCTTCTTTGGTGAGAATCAAGCAAAAAAGGGCTTCATCGGCTAATACGTTTTGAGAAAACTGGGTAAAGCAGCTGGCCAGTTTTTCGGCATAAGCCGCAAATGTTTGGCGATCTTGGTCCTTGAGTTTGGCGCCTGCTCGGACAAAATCTAAGTGATATCTTTCGATGAGTCGAACACTGACCGAATCCAATCCGAGACGCTGCCTATTTTGGTGCAGCTTTTCAATTCGTTGAAAAAGCGCCTCGTTCAGGAACAAAGCGGCATTGTGTGCGGCAAGTTTGGGGGCGATGTCTCGCTCAATGCCTTGAATGTCTGGAGAAGTATGGGATGCGCTGAGGTTGAAAAAAACGGAAGAGGTTTGATTCAGCAGGGCGCCACTGGCTTCTAACGCCAGCAGGGTGTTTTCAAAAGTGGGCTCATCTTGTCGATTGGCGATGTCTTGAATTTCGCTTTGGTGCTTTGCCAATGCAATGCTGAAAGCTTCAGGAAAGTGCTTGGCTTGGATGTCTTGAAAGGGAGGCATCTCAAAGGGAGTTTGCCAAGTTTGCAACAAGGGATTGGTCATGAATCACTCTAAAAAAAAGAAGCTTGAATTTTTAACTTTAAGGGCTATTTTGCAATCAAAGCATGCATGTAAGTAATAACCCTTCATGGCGTCGAATTGTCAAGATTTTGCATGAAGTTAGATTATTCTCCTCCCTTTGATTTCAAGTGTATTTTGTACCTGTACTGACTGAGGATAAATGTGCATCTAGTTGTTGGTTCCAAAATGACGTCCAGCCCCCTAGCTTGGATGATGCTCTCTAGCGTGGCTTTGCAGAAGCTTTTCGCTTGTTTGGTTCTGGGTTTGTCGGTCACGATGGCTTTGGCCAGCCCAAACCCCAAAGCGAATCCCGCCGATCCAAACAAGGTTTTGAAGGTGGCTTTTCCGGTGCCCGAAACTGGGTTTGATCCTGTTCGGGTAAATGACTTGTACTCAAACACCATCACGGCTGTCATTTTTCAGCCCTTGCTGACTTACGACTGGATGGCCATGCCCACCCGATTGGTGCCAAATGCCGCCGAATCGATGCCAGTGGTTTCAGCCGACCAAACAACATTCACATTCAAAGTGAAAAAAGGTTTGTATTTCACGCCCGATGAGGCTTTCAAAGGCCAAAGGCGCGAACTCACTGCACAAGATTTTGTGTACACCTTGCTGCGTCACGCCGATCCCAAAAATCGAAGCCCTCAAGTCTCAGACTTGGATGACAAAATTTTGGGATTTGCCGACTCGCGAAAAAAAGCCGTGGCCTCGGGGCGGTTTGACTATGACCAAAAGCACCCTGGCATTTATGCCACCGATCGCTACACCCTTGTCATACAGCTTATCCAGCCCGATCGCAACTTCTTAACGCTACTGACCAACCCCTTCGCAGGAGGAATGGCTCGCGAGGTTGTCGAGAAATATGGCTTTGAAGGCATCATGGCCAATCCCGTGGGTACCGGGCCTTACATCTTGGAGAAGTGGGTTCGCGGTTCCAAAATTATTCTCAGAGCCAACCCTGAATTTCCCGGATTTGTTTGGGACTTCCAAGCCCCCTCCAACAACCCTGTCGAAATTCGCATCGCCAATCAGATGCAGGGCAGAAAAATGCCTCAAATTGGGCGTGTTGAAGTCAGCATCATTGAAGAACCACAATCGATGTGGCTGGCTTTCAGTGGCAAAGAAATTGACGCAGTAGCGGTACCACCTTCGTTCATTGAAAAGGCGCTCACGCCCAACAACGATCTGCTTCAAACCTGGGTTGCGCAAGGTGTGAACATGTATCGGAGCGTAGAGCCCGACATTCGCTATCAGTTCTTCAACATGAGGGACCCGGTCATTGGTGGTTACACCCCAGAAAAAATTGCACTGCGTCGCGCCATCATCATGGGCTTTGATGTGGATGAAGAAATTCGAGTGATTCGAAAAGGCCAAGCTGTGAAGGCGCAGCAAATGGTTTCGCCTGTGGTGGCAGGCCATGATCCCAACTACAAAAGCATTGTGAAATTCAGCCCGCTATCGGCCAATGCGCTGCTAGATCAGTTTGGTTACAAGAGGGATGCCAAGGGCTATCGAAACATGCCCGATGGCAAACCGCTGGTGTTCACCATTTACTCTTCTACATCGTCTATCGATCGGGAGAGAGATGAGCTCTGGAAAAAATCGATGGACCGTTTGGGTATTCGTCTCAAGGTTAAAAAAGACAAGTTTCCTGAAATGCTCAAGCAGGGCAAGCAGTGTGCCATTCCTTCATGGTCACTGGGCTGGACGCGTTCTTCTGAAGCCGAATTTGTAATGAAGTTGCTGTACTCCAAAACCATTGGACAAAACAACTACGCTTGTTTTGAAAGTGCCGAGTACGACGCCTACTTTGAGCAACTCAAACGCCTTCCAGATGGCCCCGAACGCACCCGCGTTTTGCACAATATGTACCGCTTGATGGAACTCAATGGCGTCTTGGGCTTGAGTTCGACAGGCATTGCCACACGCCTGAGCCATCAGCGTTTGGAAGGTTTCCGCAAGCACCCCCTTATTTTGGGTGATTGGATTTACTATGACATTCAAAAACAATAAAGGGCATTGAAGCATGAGTGCCTATATTCTTCGCCGTTTATGGCAAATGATTCCCACCATGGCTGGGGTCATTTTGTTGGTGTTTTTTCTGTTCAATTGGATTGGTGGCGACCCTGCTTATGTGTTGGCCGGCCTGTTTTCAAACCAAGAGCAAATTGACAGCATCCGTGCTGAACTGGGACTGGATCAACCACTGGTCGTTCAGCTTTGGATTTTTGTCAAACAAGTGGCCACCTTCGACTTTGGCAACAGTTGGACAACAGGGGAGTCGGTTGCAGACATTTTTGCAACGCGCTTGCCTGCATCCCTGACCTTGATGGCACCTTTGCTCATCATTGAAACACTCGTGGCTTTGGTTCTGGCGGTGGGCCTTGCTTGGGTGAGAGGATCGTCTATTGACCGAGGCACCATGGTGGTGTTCACGGCACTCATGTCCGTCAGTATTTTGGTCTTCATCATCTTGGGGCAATATGTCCTGGCCTATCGCTTGGGCTGGTTTCCAGTTCAAGGTTGGAGTGACGACTACTGGAAAAATATCAGCACCTATGCACCACTGCCTATCTTGCTTGGTTTGTTGGTGAGCATTGCGCCCAATACACGTTTGTTTAGAAGCTTCGTGCTCGATGAAGTTGAACAAGACTATGTGCGCACGGCACGTGCCAAAGGTCTTTCTGAGCCACGCGTGATGTTTGTGCATGTGTTGCGCAACGCGCTCATTCCCGTTATCACGTTTGTCATTTCCAATTTGCCTGGTTTGTTGTTGGGCGCCTTTTTGTTGGAAAGATTCTTTGGTATTCCGGGCGTTGGCCGTGAAATTATCTTGGCCGTTGAGCGAAGTGATTTTCCTGTGATCAAGGCCGTGACGGTCTACGTGGCCATTGCCACCATGATTTTCAATTTGATTGGTGATGTGTTGTACCGCATGACCGATCCTCGCGTGCAATTGCGCTGAGACCTGTCTTTTGTTTTATGAATATGCAAAGTCAATCAACTGTCGTAACCAATGTGAGTGAGGGTGCTTGGGCTCTGGCTTGGCGGCGCTTCAAGTCTGACCGTGTGGGCGTTTGGAGCGGCATTACCGTCATTCTCAGCTTGGTCTTGGTCTTGAGCACTCTTCTGGGGTCTTTGGCCGCTGATTGGGAAAAGGAAGTGGCCATCAGTCACGCACCCCCTTCATGGGCCATGGGCAGCTTGCAGGGAGACGGTACATCAACCAGCACGCCTGAGGTAGTGCTTTACGAACCTACACCCACTGATGTGGTCGACCCTATTGCCGTGCAATGGGAGTTGGCGCAAAAAGCAGTCAAGCCTGCTGGCGAAAAAGTGAATGCGCTTGCCACGAACCTGCCCATGGGCTCTGACAAGTGGGGCAGGGATGTTTTGGCCAAGACCATCAAAGGTGCAGAAACCAGTATTTTGGTTGGCTTGGCCGCCGCTTTGATGGCCACCTTCTTGGGCTCTGTGTTGGGGGCCGTGTCGGGTTGGTACGGTGGTGTTGTCGACGACTTGAGCAATTGGCTCTACAACGTGTTTCACTCCATTCCCGGTATCTTGCTGATTTTGGCCATTGCAGCTGTTCTCAATACCAAAGGGACCATGGCCGTGGTACTCATTTTGGGAACCACCGGTTGGACCGGCACCTACCGACTGATGCGCGGCGAATACCTCAAACACCGCAACAGAGACTATGTGCGTGCTGCGGATGCCATTGGCGCTTCCAACAACAGGCGCATGTTTGTGCACATCTTGCCCAACGTCAGCCACGTTATCTTGGTTCAGTTTTCCTTGCTCACGGTGGCCTGTATCAAAGCTGAAGTCATCTTGTCTTTTTTAGGATTTGGTGTGCCAGTTGATGGCGTTTCTTGGGGCACGATGCTCACAGAAGCCCAAAACGATTTGTTGGTTGGCAAATGGTGGCAACTGCTATCCGCCACCGTGGCCATGTCCATTTTTGTGACCGGCCTGTCTCTTCTCACAGACTCACTCAGGGATGCCTTAGATCCCAAAGTGATTCACTGAGCTCTATCGATTGAATGCTTCTTATGGCGACACGCAGACCACCACCCCCCATCGCTCAAATTTCTGACAACTTGTTGGAAGTGAAGAACCTCACAGTCGATTTCATCAGCGCCTCTAAAGCACCTGTTCGCGCGGTTGAAGAAGTCTCATTTGTCATTCCTCGCGAGCGCACTGTTGCTTTGGTTGGCGAGTCTGGCAGCGGCAAATCTGTCAGTGCTTTGGCCATCATGGGTTTATTGCCCCCCCAGAATGCCAAAGTGGCCTTGCATTCCGCCATTGAGTACGACAACAGATCTTTGTTGAACCTCTCCAGGTCTGAATGGCAACTGATTCGCGGCTCACGCATTGCCATGATTTTTCAAGATCCCATGACGTCTTTGAATCCGGTTTACACCGTGGGCTTTCAGTTGGCAGAGATGCTGAAAATTCACAAGAACATTCCGAACAAAGAAGCGGCGCAGAGGGCTTGTGAACTCCTCGAAGAAGTGGGTATTCCAGAGCCCCGCAAACGCGTCAATGCGTATCCACACGAGCTCTCAGGGGGGCAACAGCAAAGGGTCATGATTGCCATGGCGCTGGCTTGTGAGCCCGAGTTGCTCATTGCCGATGAACCCACTACAGCCTTGGATGTGACGGTGCAACGCCAAATTTTGTTACTTCTTGCAGAGTTGCGCGAGAGACGCCGAATGGCCATGCTGTTCATTACCCATGATCTTGGTTTGGTGAGTGAAGTAGCCGATCAAGCGGTGGTCATGCGCAAGGGTACTGTGCGTGAAGCAGGTCCCGTTAGAACACTCTTTACTCAGCCGCAAGATCCGTACACCAAGGCGCTCTTGAGCTGCCGCCCCAGCGTTGAGCGTCAGGGGCAAAGGCTTTTGACCATTGACGATTGGATGTCGGCCAACAGCTCAGAGGCTGTGTCGGCTTCTGCTGACACTCGCACGGTAGAACCTATTTCTGTTGTCAAAGCTTCAGATTCAGACAAGCCATTGCTGGAAGTTCAAGGCTTGCGTAAAGTTTTCAAGCGCGCTGGCCCTTGGTTTCAGAGCGACGACTTCGTGGCCGTGGAGAATGTCAGTTTTCAACTCAAGCGTGGGCAAACGGTTGGGCTGGTGGGAGAGTCTGGCTCCGGTAAAACCACCGTTGGCCTGTGCCTGCTCAGGCTCCATGAGGCCACAGCTGGCAAGGTCTTGTACGAAGGCAAAAACTTGCTTGAAATGAGCAACTCAGAGTTTGCGACTTACAAGCGCAGGTTGCAAATTGTTTTTCAAAATCCTTATGCCTCCTTGAATCCTCGCTTTACGGTAGGCGAAATTTTGAGCGAACCCATGCAGCTTCATGGCATTGGTCAAAACAGCGCAGACTGGGAGAAAAAATCTTTGTCATTGCTCGACAAAGTGGGTATGCCTGCTTCGGCACTCAAGCGATATCCATTTGAGTTTTCTGGTGGCCAACGCCAACGCATTGCCATTGCGAGGTCTTTGAGTTTGTCGCCTGAGGTGGTGGTGTTGGATGAGGCTGTTTCTGCTTTGGATGTGTCTGTTCAAGCCCAGGTACTAAACTTGCTCAAGGACTTGCAAAAAGATTTGGGTCTGAGCTATTTGTTCATCTCTCACGATTTGGAAGTGGTGAGATACATGTCTGACAGTTTGTTGGTCATGAACAAAGGTCAAGTGGTGGAGCAAGGCGATGCAGCCAGCATCTACCAGCAACCCCAACATGCGTATACGCAAACCTTGCTGGCAGCAGTTCCCAAAGTTCAAGAATCATTCATTGGCTGATACCCTGACACCCCGAGTCGGTGAATGGCATCAAGCCTTGGCTTGATTCATTTCAGGCAGTTTTTTGATCGACCTCAATCGCGGCCTGACATAGGCCACGATGGCCACAATGAGGGTGCCAAGCCCCGCGCACAGCAAAGAACTTCGCATGCCAATGTGTTCAGCCATCCAGCCTCCCAAAATGGCGCCGGGGCCTGCTGGCAGCGTGATCAACCAGCGCATGGTGGTGGTCATTCTGCCCAGCAGGTCGGTGGGTGTGTAAGCTTGCCTGAGTGACAAAAAGTTAACGAACAGCAAAGTGGCCCCCCAGCTGAAGCAAAGCAACATGCAAGCGAAGAGCACGATGCTAGGAAGATGCCCTTCAAGCAAGAGAAGGCTCAACCAGCCAATGGACGTGATGACAATGCCCAGAATAAGTGCCGGGCCTAAACCGAGTCGTTTAGAAATAGGCGGACCTGCCATACCGCCCAAGATGGACCCCAATCCCATGGCCACAAAACTCAAGGCTACCAAAGCCTCATCCAAACCCAAATCTTTGACTGCAAAAATGATCTGAACTGAAAGCGCCATTTGTGCAAAGAATTGCCATGCCCCCACAACCACCGCCATTTCGATCAGCATATTGTGAGAGCGCACAAAATTGAGGCCCTTCATTAACTCTGCTTTGAAAGAACGGTCCTTCCAAGTTGATCGAGGTGGCACCTGCTCGTGAATTCGAATGCCTTTGAGCATCACCACGGATCCAATGAGCAGAATGGCATCCATGACAAGCGCCAAAGGCGCACCCAATACCTTGATCAAAATCCCCGCTAAACCCGGCCCCATCACCTCTGCCATCGACCCCGCAATGGCATTTTGGGAATAGGCTTCCACCAGTTTGTCGCGCCCGACCAGCTGGGTCAACACCAATTGTGAGGCCGAGCCAGCAATGGTGTAGACAGCACCAATGGCAAAGCAAACGGCATACATCCATCCCATGGTGAGCAAATCGAGGGCCCATGCCAGTGGGATGGTGAGTAAAGAGAGTCCCATCACAAATTCGCCTGCAATGTAGACTGGCAGCTTTTGCATCCGATCTAGCAAAACACCGCCTGGTAAAGACAAAAGCACAAAGGGTGCAATTTCCATGGCTGTGAGCAAGCCCATCTGCGTGGGGGAAGCATCCAGCAAAAAGACCGCGGTGAGGGGAAGTGCTAATAGCGTAATTTGTCCGCCCAAATTGCTGAACAAGATTGAAAACCACATCCGCTTGTAGCCGGGGATTTTGAACAAAGGACTTTGGAAAATGTTCATTCGGTTTACAAGTGCTCAATGCAAAGGGCGGGGCAGTTTAGGCTAAGTTAAGTAAGGGACAAGGCCCTAAATAAGAAAACCCCACTAAAACGGTGTTCTAGCAGGGTATCTAATTTGGCGGAGCAGGCGGGATTCGAACCCGCGGTGGGGATAAACCCACACACGCTTTCCAGGCGTGCGACTTAAACCACTCATCCACCGCTCCGAAGCACGAGATTCTATCAGAGGTTCACCATGAAAAATGCCCGCAGGAGCGGGCATTTTGGCTGAGTAGAAACAATCCTAAATTGATTCTTGGATCAGTTGAACTTGTAGTTCATGGCGAAGTTGAATGTTCGGCCATAAGGATCAGTGTAGCGTGGATCGTAGCCCAATTGATGTGAGCCAGCAGATCTCAAGGTGAGTCCGGGCTTGGCATCAAACAAGTTGTTGATGGCAAATGTGTACTCAACATTTTTGGTAGGTCTGAAGGTGCTTCTGACGGATGCCACAGTGTATGACTTCACACGGAGTTGAACATTGGCGCAATCACCAGAATCAAGATTGTCGACAGCACATTCATCGTAAGTCATGTTTTTGTCGCGATAAGCACTGCGGTATGTGGCGGCCACGGTATGTGTCCACTTGTCCTGTTGTAAGGTTGAACTAGCATTCAGGATGTTGCGGAATGAAACAGCATTGTTGCTGCCATAGTTACCCAAGCTTGATTCCCATGAGTTGTCTGTGCCAGGGGTGGTAAATCTAGACTTGATCAAATAGGTGCCACCAATTCGGTTGGTGACGGTGCCCAAGCCAGTCTGATTTTTGAAGAGGAAGCTCCAATCGACACCTTCAACTTGCGATTGACCAATGTTGATCGGCATGTCTTTGATGGCCAATAAGCTCTTGCCTGTTGAGGTTTTGAACTTCGACGTGTAAAGGTTTGCATACTTGACAGGATCGGAGGTAATGAGCTCTTCACTGACAGAGGTGATGGCGTCCTTGATATCGACTTTCCAGTAATCGACGCTGATCGACACATTCTTCACAGGATCGGTCACGAAACCAAATGTCAATTGGTTCGAGCGTTCAGGCTTTAAGTTGGCATTGCCGCCTTTGAACATTTCCAATTGTCCCTTGGTTGAGTCGCACAGACTGGCCAATGGGTTGCTTGAGCCAGCCAGCGGGCAGTTGTAGGAGCCGCCTGTGACACCAAAATCGACCAAGGGGCTGCCCAACTGCAACATGCTTGGCGCTTTGAAGCCGGTGCCAAATGAACCTCGCACCAGCAAGTTGCTAGCTGCTTGGTACCTGGTGCTCACTTTGTGTGTGGTCGCGCTTGCAGAATTGCCAATTGAATTGTTGGTCAATTCATCCGTCATTTTTCCAACGGAGTCATAACGAACAGAGCCTGTCACTTCAAGTCCTTTGGCAACAGGCACCAACACTTCTGTGAAGACGCCAGAGCTGGGGCGTGAATAGCCATAGGCCGGCGCTTTGTCACCGAAAAGGAGTTCTGCATTGGCGTCTACGCTGGAGGGAGTGCTGGTGTATTTTGATTGAGTGGCGTCAGCACCCAAAGCGACATACACAGCGCCTGCGGACAATTTGGCAACTTCGCGAGAGGCTCTGAGATCAACGGAAGTCAGGGTCATTTTGTCGCGCGAGGCGTTGCCGTTGTAGACGGCATTGTTCAAAAGAGTTTTGCCTTCAGCGGTAAGGGAACCCGCAAATGGATCGACCTTGCCTGAGGAAACCGCCGCCATGAAGGGGGCTTCAAGAGGCCAACCACCTTTGTAGTCTGTAGAGCGCGTTTGGCTAGACAACGTCAATGCGGAATTCAGATCCCAGCCTTTGTATTGACCTTCGATGCCGCCTACCCAATGCACCACATCCGACCCAAAAGCTTGCGCTCTGCCGCCAACTTCTAAAAGGCGATATTTGGCAATGGCAGAATCGAATCCTGCTATTTGTTCTGCGGAGAGATTGGGCGCAATGTACTTTGAGTAGAGCGGCGACGATTTGGAAATTGCAAACTCTGCAGGGTAAGGTGCGATTCTGTAAGTGATGGCGTGTTTGTTCAACACCAAGTCAGTGAACAGATCAAATCCTGTTTGGCCTAATTTGGTTTTACCAGTCAAAAATAGGCTGTCTGTTTTAGATTCAGGGGCAATTTCTACGGTCGATGTGTAATCAAAATAGCATTGAGTACCAAGCAACTTGTGGGCTGGCGGACATTGTCCTGAGCTCTTTTGGTAAGGGTTGAAGGACACTGCCTTTTCTTCACCCGCAGCGTTGTTGTAGTAAATAGTGGCATTGGCAGGAATAGAGCGTGATGAGCCATTGAAAAACTGCATAGCGGCATTTTTGCCAGTCATCTTGTCAAACGCATTGAAATTGATGATGCCTGTTTTGGCAAAATCTCGATCGGCTGCTTTCAGTTGGGACTGATCTTTGTGAGCATATGACGCCCAAACAGAAAAGCCATCTTTGTCGTAATCACCGAATCCTTTGGACAAAGAGAACGAGGAAGACTTACCGCCCGCTTTTTCTGGTTTATCAGCTCTCACAGAAATAGAAAGGGGGGATTCCTTGCCCTTTTTCATAATGAAGTTGACAACGCCCGCAATAGCGTCTGAGCCATAAACAGAGGAGGCGCCATCGGTCAACACTTCCACACGTTCAATGGCATCAATTGGAATGGTGTTGAGGTCAACGGTGTTGCCAGAATTGGCAGGCGCTAATCTTCTGCCATTGAGCAAGACCAGGGTGTATCCGCTCCCTAGGTCATGAATAGAGGCGGTTGAAAAGCCGCCGCCGCCGCCGCCAACAGATTCAGAAATGTGGGTAAAACCTTGCATGACTGGTAGGCTTTGAATGAACTCGGCTGCTGATGTGGCACCAGATCGCTTGATGGCCTCAGCGTTATACGATTGAATAGGCAAAGCGCCTTCAATTTCGGCTCGTTTGATGCTTGAACCTGTGACCACCACCGTATCGGTTTGCGCATAACTGACGTTCAAGAAAGATATTGCGACAAGACTCCCGAAGGCAACATAAAGCTGCTTGTTGAGTTTGGTTAATTTCTTATGCATGTTGTAATTCCCCTTTTTCCAAAAGCCTTTTATAACTCAAGCATTTGGTCAATTGTTGAATTTTTGTGACAACTTGATTCAGTGTCGTAAAACTATTGAATCGGCTGCTTGACTTTTTTGACAGACAAAGGGGTGTTAGAAGGAATTGACTACCTAGGTATTCAAATTGGGGTACACCCAGAGTCATAAATTCTTTACACTTGCGGGTTGATCACTAAATTGGGCGCCCAATGAAATTCCGTTTTCCGATCGTCATCATTGACGAAGATTACCGTTCTGAAAACACATCCGGTTTGGGAATTCGCGCCCTTGCGCAAGCCATCGAAACCGAAGGTTTTGAAGTGTTGGGGGTTACCAGCTATGGCGACCTTTCGCAGTTTGCGCAGCAGCAATCACGCGCCAGTGCCTTTATTTTGTCAATTGACGATGAGGAGTTCACACCGGGCCCCGACCTTGACCCTGCTGTTTTGAGCTTGCGTGCCTTCATTGAGGAAGTGCGCCGCAAGAATGCGGATGTGCCCATCTACATCTACGGCGAAACCAAAACCTCTCGCCATATTCCCAATGACATCTTGCGCGAACTGCATGGCTTCATTCACATGTTTGAAGACACACCAGAGTTTGTGTCTCGCCACATCATTCGGGAAGCCAAGAGTTACTTAGAAGGCGTTCAACCACCTTTCTTCAAAGCCTTGTTGGACTACGCAGAAGACGGATCGTATTCATGGCATTGCCCAGGTCACTCGGGCGGTGTGGCTTTCTTGAAGAGCCCTGTGGGTCAGATGTACCACCAGTTTTATGGTGAAAACATGTTGCGTGCCGACGTTTGCAATGCCGTGGAAGAGCTGGGTCAATTGCTTGATCACAATGGCGCCATTGGTGAAAGCGAACGCAACGCCGCCCGCATTTTCAATGCAGACCATTGTTTCTTTGTGACCAACGGCACCAGCACCTCCAACAAAATGGTGTGGCACCATACAGTAGCCCCAGGCGATGTGGTGGTGGTCGATCGCAATTGCCACAAATCAATATTGCACGCCATCATCATGACGGGTGCCATTCCGGTTTTCTTGAAGCCTACGCGCAACCATTACGGCATCATTGGCCCCATTCCTCAAAGCGAATTTGAAGTGGCCAATATTCAGTCCAAGATCAAGGCCAACCCCTTGCTCAAGGGCGTCGATGCCAAGAAGGTCAAACCTAGGGTCATGACCCTCACACAGTCAACTTACGATGGCGTGTTGTACAACACCGAAACCATCAAGGGCATGCTGGACGGCTATGTAGAGAACTTGCACTTCGATGAAGCCTGGCTCCCGCATGCGGCCTTTCACCCTTTCTATGGCACCTATCACGCCATGGGCAAGAAGCGCCCACGACCTAAAAACTCGGTGGTGTATGCCACGCAGTCTATTCACAAGTTGTTGGCAGGCATTAGCCAAGCCAGTCATGTGCTGATTCAAGATTCGCAAAACACCAAATTGGACAGGCATTTGTTCAACGAGGCCTACCTGATGCACACCAGCACCAGCCCGCAGTACAGCATCATTGCCAGCTGCGACGTGGCAGCAGCCATGATGGAGCCACCTGGTGGTACTGCCTTGGTGGAAGAGAGCATTGCCGAAGCCCTAGACTTCCGCCGCGCCATGCGCAAGGTAGACGACGAATACGGCAAAGACTGGTGGTTCAAAGTTTGGGGCCCAGAGAATTTGGTGGATGAGGGCATTGGCCGCGCAGAAGACTGGATCATTCGCAGTGACTCGCGCAAGAAGGGCAGCAAGTGGCACGGCTTCGGTCAAATGGCCGATGGCTTCAACATGCTCGACCCCATCAAGGCCACCATTGTCACGCCAGGCTTGAACTTGGATGGCAAGTTTGACAAGACGGGTATTCCTGCTTCTGTGCTCACCAAGTTCCTAACAGAGCATGGTGTGGTGGTTGAGAAAACGGGCCTGTACAGTTTCTTCATCATGTTTACCATTGGCATTACCAAAGGCCGCTGGAATTCTTTGTTAACTGCCTTGCAGCAGTTTAAAGACGACTATGACCGCAACCAACCCATGTGGCGCATCATGCCGGAATTCTGCCAAAAGCAGCCTAAGTACGAGCGCATGGGTCTGCGCGATTTGTGTCAACATATTCATACCTTGTATGCCAAATATGACATTGCGCGTTTGACCACCGAAATGTATTTGTCAGACTTGACGCCTGCCATGACGCCTGCCGATGCCTACGCTCAAATTGCGCGTCGCAAAACAGAGCGTGTCTCAATTGATGCGTTGGAAGGCCGTATTACAGTGGGCTTGGTCACGCCTTATCCACCAGGCATTCCATTGTTGGTGCCCGGCGAGGTGTTTAACAAGAAAATTGTGGACTACCTGAAGTTCTCGCGCGAGTTTAATATGCAATGCCCAGGCTTTGAAACCGACATCCATGGTTTGGTGGAAGAGATCGGTGCGGATGGCGTTAAGCGCTATTACGCCGATTGTGTTGCCGTTTAGAGATGGGTCTTCAATTCAATCAAACCGCTCTGTGAGCGGTTTTTTTAATTCAATTTGATATGAAATTACTTCGATCAACTCTTCTGTCTTTGGCTTTGGCTTCTCCCTTGATTTGCACTGCCAATTTCTCTCAAGGATTGATGGCTTTTGATCAGGGTAAATTTGTAGAAGCTTTGGACCTTTGGACTCGAGCTGCAAGCGATGGTCATTCTCAAGCGCAATTTAATTTGGCAGTGATGTGGGAACAGGGAATTGGCACAGAAAAGAACCTGTCAAAGGCATTTTTTTGGTATTCCAAATCAGCCCAACAAGGCGATATTGAGGCTCAAGCCAGTTTGGCAGCCATGTTTGAATCGGGCAGAGGAGTTGAAAAAAATTTGAATGAAGCACGCAAGTGGTATGCCCGTGTTGAAAGCAATCCAAGCAGCGCTCCAAACGTGCAATCGCTGAAAAAATTGGCCAGTGAAAAACTACAAGTCTTGCCCAAGCCAGAGACCCATTCTGAAGTAAAGTTTGATGGCGGGCGCTTCCTTTTTTCGGAAGCATCTGACGGCTACTGTTTGATTGTGCTGCAGGGAAGAATTACCAACGACACGACGCGGCAATTTAAACAAGTTGCCAAAAAAGCAAAGCAACTTGGCTGCGAAAAAAATACCGTCTTGCTGGAGTCGCGTGGGGGCAGTCTGACCGACGGTTTTGAACTCGGAAAAGAGATGCGGTACGAAGGCTACCGAACCATTGTGCGTGATTCTTGTGCTTCATCATGCGGCTTGATTTTCATGGGCGGCGTAGAAAGAGTGATGTACGGCGACAAAGCCAGAATTGGTTTGCATCAACCCCGTTCCGTTCGTGAAGACGCGTCGTTTTGCGCCAATCAGTTGGATGGCAATGGCATCAAAGAGCTACGGAGTTTTTTGCGTTTCATGATTCCTGAAACGGCAGAAACGGTATTTGACATTGTGATGAAAACACCCTGCGACAAAATGACATGGGTGGCAGGACAAAAAACCATTGAGCTGGGAATTGCGACAAAATTTGAGAAGCCTTAGAAGGCGCCCCCCAAACTGATCCACTTTTGTTACCGCCAAAAAAAAGCCTACTTGCGTAGGCTTTTTTAGGTTCATGGTGACTTATTTAAAAGTTCTGTTCACTTTCAAGTACCAGAATGCACCACGTGGGTCATAGTTGCTGGAGTCGTAGCCATACCAGTCAACGTCAGCCCATGATGGCTTCTTGTTGGTGATGTTGCGACCACCAAAGCTGATGCGCGTGTCTTTGATGCCGTTGTACTGAACTTGGGCATCAAAGGTGGAGGTTCTTCCCACTCTCTGAGGACCTACGCCGTAGTACTGGCCGTAAGAGCTGACATAGTTATTAACCAAGGTATAACGGAAATCACCGTTATCCAAAGTTGCTACAGAAGACGCACGGGTTGTTGGATATCCCCAGCTGTCGTTGTATTGAACCAGAGCACCACCTGGAGAGGTTTGACGCTTGAAGGAGTTCACTTTGGTAACGGTCGTTTGCAAACCTAAGCGGCCAAAATCAGTCTGGATATTTCTGTAACGCAACTCAACGTCAATACCGTTGGTAAGTTGCTTCTGGGCATTGAAGTAGGAGCTGAAATAAGCAGTACCGGTATCAGATCCAAATCCACGCAAAGCGCCAGGGGCACCAACTGCGACGTCACGTGCGCTTGGGGCCTGGCGGTTTACAATGGGGCGTCCCGCAGCCGCTGACAAAGCATCAGCATTGCGAAGAATGTAAGAGCTGGTCAAGCTGTCGATTTTGTTGGTGTGCTCAAAACCCCACAAATCAACGATCATGCTCAGGTTTCTGGTGGGTTCGAAAATCATACCCAAGCTTCTAGACACCGATTCCTCGGCTTTCAAAGAAGGATTGCCACCAAGTTCTGTTCTGTATTGACCCGCTGTACAAGCAGTGGTTCTTTCTGCTGTAGTTGCAGTCCCAGCAGTTTCAGCAGCTTTGTAGGCATCGCAACGAATCACGTCAGAAATAGATGGGAAAGAGAAAGATTGACCGAGGTACATTTGAACCAATGAAGGTGCGCGGAAACCTTTGCCAATACCACCGCGGAACTTCACAGTGTCATCTGCTTTGTAGCTGAAGGAGGCCTTGGGAGTTGTTGCACCTCCAAAATCAGAGTAGTTGTCATGACGAGCAGCTAACTGTGCTTCAAAGTTCTTGAAGAGAGGGAGAACCAACTCGCCATAAACAGCATTTGAGGAGCGTTTGCCAGAACTTTGGGTGCCACCTGATCCAACAACGTTGCCAGCCAAGGTGTTTGCGTCTGGCTTGTCAAGCAGGCTTTCTTCGCGTCTGTCTAAGCCAACCGCAAGGCCAGCATTGCCACCAGCAAGTTTGAACAAATCGCGGCTTGCTTTGAAGTCGTATGCAGTGATTGTGCTTTCGCCAAGGCGGGTGGTGTTGATGCGCAAACCATCAATTACGCTTTTGGGAACAGCAGCGATGTTCGCAAAATTGTAAGAAGGAATGGCCGCTGTCAATGCAGATTGGCTGATGTAGTTGGAGCCCAAGTTGGTTGAGTTGGATTTGGCTTGACTCACACCAGTTTCCCAATTCCAACCAAAGTTGTCTCCTTGAAGTGCGGCAAGCACTGATGTGGAATCTGTCTCAATTTTGTTGAGTCTTGGACCCACTTCGGTGTAACGGTATCTGATAGAAACAGGGAATGAGTAAGGGTTGGAAACATGTCCCACCGGCAAGCTTGCGCCACCAGGAGTGGGTGCTGCAGAGTTGTTGGTAGTGTTGCTGTTTTGGCTCAATTCAACATAGGCTGTTAAGTTTGGCTTCAGAGCAAAAGTGCCTCGTGTAAAGACAGAAGTTCTTTGAGTGTCAGGCAGCAGTGGATTGTTGGGTGCAAAGTTGTAGGTACAAGTGATTCTGCCGTCAGAAGCTGTTGCTCTGGCGCTTTCAGGGCATGAAGGGAAAACCACGTTGTTAGTCATACCGCTTGCAGCGGTTGCACCGGTCAACCAAGTACCTGGGTTACCTGTTGGTGAGCGGAAATCGTAGCCACCGTTTGCTCTTTGATCGGGGTTGCTGGAGAAGTCACGCATGTCACCCATCAAAGCATTTCGGTTGTAAACACTCAAGCTACCGAAAATGTTAAATTTTTGATCAACGATGTCACCAAAACCGCCTGTAACGGTCAGGCCTCTTTCACTGGCACCACCTTGCTTAGAACCACCGGCATCGGCAGTCACGCTCAAACCTTTGTAGTCTTTGCGCAGAATGATATTGATCACACCAGCTAAAGCATCAGAGCCGTAAATGGCAGAAGCACCGTCTTTCAAGATTTCGACGCGCTGAATGGCAGACAAAGGCACTGAGTTGAGGTCAACGAATGCATTCGTGATGTTTTGTGAGAACGCGTAATTGGCAACGCGACGGCCGTTGACCAAAATAAGCGTTGCGTTGGAACCAAGGCCACGCAAAGAGGCGCCGGCAGTTCCAGGAGCAAATGAGTTTCCGGCATTTTGAGACTCAGCAAATGAGCCGGTACCGATTGAAGTGAGTTTGTTAATCAGCTCATTCGTAGTGGTCACACCACGGCGATCAATTTCTTCACGTGTGATGGTTTGGACGGGCAATGCGCCTTCAGCGTCAATACGCTTGATGCGTGAGCCAGTGACTTCTATCAGGCCAGCGTCTTGCGCGTTGGCTGAAAAAGATGCAGTTACCAGAAGTCCGCCACCAACCAGGACAGAAATCGCAGAACTTATATGAGCCTTTTTGAACATGTAATTCCTCAAGTTGTTAAAAATACCAACTTTGATTAAATTACATTTTTTGTCAGTTTTGCCAGCTTTGTTGCATTTTTATGACAGGGTTTTCTCTAGGTTGTTCACTTTGTAATGTGAAATTCAAGAAAAAAGAAAATGTATTTAGGGCAGCTTGATTGACTACTCGATGCCGCCCACCACTTGGCTAAAACCGCCATCGACATAAATGATTTCAGCGGAAATGCCTGCTGAAAGCGAGCTCATCAAAAAGGCGGCGGTATTGCCAACATCCTCAATGGTGACATTCCTGCGAATTGGGGATGTTGCGGCTACCGCACTCAAAATTTTTCCAAAGTCTTTGATGCCCGAAGCGGCCAGGGTTTTGATCGGTCCGGCACTGATGCCATTGACTCTGATTTTTTTAGGTCCCAAGGAGTTTGCCAGATACCTGACGGAGGCTTCAAGCGAGGCTTTTGCCAAGCCCATGGTGTTGTAGTTGGGTACAACTTTGACAGATCCCAAGTACGTCAAAGTTAACAGTGCCGCATCTTCTCGGAGGTAGGGGAGGGCAGCCTTGGCCATGGCGGGAAAGCTGTAGGCACTGATGTCATGCGCGATCTTGAAACCCTCGCGACTCAAGCCTTCAATAAAATCGCCAGCAATGGCTTCTTTGGGCGCATAGCCAATGCTGTGCACAAAACCATCAAACTGAGGCCAGTGTTGTGACAAGTCTTGAAACAACTTGTTGATCTGTTCGTCATTGCCAACGTCACAATCAAAAATGAGTTTTGAATTGAAGTCTGCGGCAAATTCAGTGATGCGGTCTTTGAATCGTTCGCCCACATAGCTGAAAGCCAATTCAGCGCCTTGTTCATGACACGCTTTAGCGATGCCATAAGCGATTGACCTGTTGGACAGAACACCTGTGATCAATATTTTTTTGCCGGTTAAAAAGCTCATTTTGAATTATGTCAAGTTGCGTTGGCTTGTATTTTGACATGAGATACCCCTAAATCTGGGCACAATAAGCGCTTGTTGAAAAGGGTTGAACGTTGAACTTCGATAAAAGTCATTTCTGGAAAATTTGGGTCTGTGTGCTGTTGGCCGCTTTGATTTCAGGCTGCAACGGCGTTTCCAACGAACCCTTGCCCAAGGCCCTGCTGGCTGAAAATGCCTTGTTTACCTCTTATCAAGAATCGCCCAAATATTTAGATTCCACTTCTTCTTACAGCAATAACGAAACGCCCTGGACGTATGCGGTGTACGAGCCGCCTCTCAAATACCACTATTTGAAGCGACCCTACGAGTTGGAAACTCGTACGCTGACCCAAATGCCATCGGTCAAATATTTGAGCAAAGATGGCCGAGAGCTCTCTGCTCAAACTTCTGCAGATCAAATTACAGAGAGTGTGTTTGAGCTGAAAATTCAGCCGGGCATCATGTACCAGCCCCATCCGGCTTTTGCCAAAACAACAGATGGCAAACATCGTTATTTGGCATTGACTGATTCCGAGATTGAAGGAAAGCGACGCCCGTACGATTTTGAACACATGGGCACGCGAGAGTTGCTGGCCGAAGACTATGCCTATGCCATCAAGCGCTTGGCCACGCCCCGTGTTAAGTCGCCGTCATTCGGATTCTTGTCTGAAAAAATTGTGGGCCTGGCCGATTACGGCAAGCACATCAAAAGTGTCAATGAGCAACTCAAACAAGGCAAGTCTGCACGTGAAGTTGGCCCCTTAGGACATTTGCCTTGGCTGGACTTTCGTGAGCACGCGCTATCTGGCGTAGAAGTGGTTGATGCGCACACTTTGAAAATTCGGGTGGTGGGCAAGTACCCCCAATTTAAATATTGGCTGGCCATGACTTTTTTCGCGCCCATTCCCTGGGAGGTTGATGCCTTTTATTCACAAGATGGCATGTCGCGACGTAACCTCAATGCAGACACCTGGCCGGTGGGTTCTGGTCCTTATATGTTGACCGAATACATTCCCAACGCGCGCATGGAGTTGGTTCGAAATCCCAACTACAGAGGTGTACCTTATCCTTGTGAGGGCGCCCCTGGCGACGAAGAAAAAGGCTTGTTAAAAGATTGTGGCAAGAAGACGCCGTTTGTCGACAAAGTGGTCTCTGTGATTGAAAAAGAATCCACCGCCTTGGCCACCAAATTCATTCAAGGTTATTACGACATGCCGCAACTTGAGCGCGGTGAGCCGGGCATTGGATATCAAGTGTCCATTCAAGATGGCACAGGCCGCGCCAAAGAGTTGCTAGAACGAAAAATACAATTGCCCAGCACCATTCAAGTGGGCTTCTGGCACTTTGGTTTCAACTGGTTAGACCCTGTGGTTGGGCTTGGCAAAACACCTGAAGAGAAAATCAGAAACAAGAAACTTCGACAAGCCTTGGCCATTGCGTTTGATTTTGAAGAGTATGTTTCTATCTTTGAAGACGATCGCGCGCAGGTGAACCACAGTGTGGTGGTGCCTGGTTTGTTCGGCAACAATTTGTCTCAGCCCAACCCTGTTGTGTACGACAAATTGCCGGATGGCAAATACAAGCGCAAATCGATTGAGGCGGCCAAGAAATTGCTGGTTGAAGCGGGCTATCCCAATGGCCGCGATGCTAAAACGGGCCAGCCACTGATTTTGAATTACGACACCCAAGGTGTTGGCCCTGGCTACAAGGCCAGGCTAGATTGGGTGGCCAAGCAATTTGCCAAGCTCAATATTCAGATTGAAATTAGAAATACCGACTACAACCGCTTTCAGGACAAAATGCGAAAGGGTTCTGCGCAGTTCTTTTTCTGGGGATGGTTGGCAGACTATCCCGATCCGGAAAATTTTTTGTTCTTGCTGTATGGCCCCAATTCAAAGGCCAAGTTCGATGGTGAAAATTCAAGCAACTATGCCAATGCAGAATTTGACCAATTGTTTGATCGCATGAAAGACTTGGACGACACGCCCGAGCGTGCCGCCCTGATTGGCAAAATGATTGCCATCACCCAAGACGAATTGCCCATGCTGTACGGTTGGTCTGAGGAGTTTGGGGGTGCTTATCACCAGTGGGTTAGCAACGGCAAACCTTCCAACATCATTCGCGATGCCTTGCCCTACCTGCGCATTGATACGCAACTTCGAAGCAGCAAAATCAAAGAGTGGAATCAAGGCATTTGGTGGCCTGTGGCCATGTTGCCCCTGTTGCTTTTGGCGGTAGCTTGGCCTGCATGGCGAGCCTGGCGCAGGCGTCAATCGCAACAAGCCGTTCAAAGCACTTCACATGCACAAAGGAGGCTGTGATGCTCAAATTTTTAAGCCGTAAATTGGCCTATGGTTTTGCCATTTTGATTGGCATCAATTTGCTCACCTTTGTTTTGTTCTTTAAGGTGAATACACCCGATGACATGGCGCGCATGCAACTGGGTGGCAAGCGCGTCACGCCCGATGCCATTGAGAAGTGGAAGGCTGAGCGAGGCTACGACAGACCTTTGTTTTTCAATGAAAAAGAGCAGGGCATTGCTCAGCTGACCAACACCTTGTTTTTAGACAGCTCGCTGCGCATGTTTGCCTTTGACTTTGGCCGTGCCGACAGTGGCCGCGACATTGCGTCTGAAATTGTTCGGCGCGCCGGGCCTTCCATTGCACTGGCGCTCCCAACCTTTGTGGTGGGCTTGGGTATTTCAGTGGTGTTGGCTTTGGGGCTTGCGTTTTTTCGAGGCACTTATCTGGACTTTTGGGGCACTGTTCTGTGTGTGGTGTTCATGTCGATATCCTCACTTTTTTTCATCGTGATAGGGCAGTTCATGTTCTCGCGAGTTTTGCAGCTGATGCCCGTGTCGGGCTTTGCGCCGGGCTTGGATGCTTGGCGATTTTTAGTCTTGCCCATCGCTGTGGGCATTTTGGCTCGCTTAGGAGGCGAGGTGAGGTTCAACCGCACCTTGTTCATGGAAGAAATTGGCAAAGACTATGTGCGCACTGCGCGATCAAAAGGCTTGTCTGAGGCCAGGGTGATGTTAAGCCATGTGCTTCGCAATGCGCTCATCCCCATCTTGAGCGCTTCTGTGGCCGTGATTCCCTTGTTGTTCATGGGTAGCCTCATCACTGAATCTTTCTTTGCCATTCCTGGATTGGGCAGCTATTTGATTGAAGCCATTTCGGGACAAGACTTTGCCATTGTCCGCGCAATGGTGTTCATTGGCTCCTTTTTGTACATCCTCGGTTTGATTTTGACCGACATCAGCTATACCTTGGCTGACCCACGCATTCGTTTGCAGTAAGCGCACCATGCAACCTGTATTTCTGTTAACTGACCTGTTTGTTTATGGCATCTTGCTGTTTGTGCTTTGGTACATCTGGCATGTGCGTTCCGATCGCAACCTCAGAGCCAATTGGCGCCTGGCCATGCAGCGGCCTGTGGCTATGGTGAGCAGTATGGTGTTGGGTTTCTTTTTGGTCGTGGCCCTCACAGACTCCATTCATTATCGAGAGGCGCTTCCAGCAGCGCCAGGCCAAGCTACTCAGTATTCAACTGAAGCCATCTCGGTTTTAGACAAAGTGCTTGAGCCGTTGGCCAAAGCACGTGAGCGCAGTTACTCAGAGCCTTTGTCTGCGGTTGGATTTCGAAAAGAAACTTTTGAGCGTGATGGCGTATCGGTTCGCGACTATCCTAGACTGCGTTTTGGGGGGCAACATTTGTCCGATCCAACGCAAGAGTTGTCCGCAGATGTGTCAAGCAAATCTTGGTCGTCTCTAGGATTGAGTCTCACCATCATTGGCTTGACGATTGTGTTGGGTTTAAGTTGGGCCAAAGTTCGAACGGGTCAAACTTTTTCTGATGTATGGGCACGGTTTCAAACAGGCCAAACCGAGTGGCCTTGGCGCGCCATGGCCCTCACTTTTGCGGTCATGGTTTTGTGCATCACATGGGTTGCAGTGTTGTCACAGGGTTATCACGTTTTTGGTACCGACCGCACTGGCAATTCCGTGTTGGTCTTTGCGCTGAAAAGTGTACGCACAGCGCTTGTCATTGGTGGCCTCACCACCTTGGTGGTTTTACCCTTGGCATTGTTGTTAGGCGTTATGGCGGGTTATTTACGTGGTTGGGTGGATGAGGTCATTCAGTACATCTACACTTTGTTGGCTTCCATTCCCGATGTGCTCTTGATTGCAGCGTCTGTGTTGTTGTTGCAAGTGTTCATTGATAAAAACCAAGGCGTGTTTGAAACGGCTTTAGAACGCGCTGATGCACGTTTGTTTTTCCTTTGTCTTATTTTGGGAATTACCTCATTTACAGGACTGTGCCGATTGGTGCGAGGCGAAACTTTGAAATTGCGGGAGCTTGAGTACATTCAATCTGCACGTGCTTTTGGTGTTTCAACGCCGCGTGTTTTGTGGCGTCACATCGTGCCCAACTTGATGCACCTGGTATTGATCAATACGGTCATGCAGTTCTCCAGCTTTGTATTGGCTGAAGCAGTGCTGTCCTATGTGGGCGTGGGTGTGGATCCCAAAACTGCCAGCTTTGGTGTGATGATCAATACAGCGCGCGCTGAACTGGCGCAATCGCCTTTGGTATGGTGGTCTTTGACCACGGCCTTTGGCTTCATGTTCCTCATTGTGCTCAGCGCCAATTTGTTGGCTGATGCGGTGCGCGATGCCTTCGATCCTCGAACCCGCTTGCGAAGTGTCACGCCAGTGTCTGCCAACTCAAAAGTTGGCACCGAAGGAGCTAGCGCATGAGCACACAATTGAATGTTCAAAATTTGGTGGTCGACCTGCAAACTGAGGTGGGCATGGCCCGCGCAGTGGATGCACTGAATCTCACCTTAAGCAAAGGCCAAACCTTTGCGTTGGTGGGAGAGTCGGGCTGCGGCAAATCCATGACGGCTTTGTCTTTGCTTCGATTGCTGCCAGACAATGCAGTGATTCAAAGTGGCCAAGTTCAATTGAGCGATGTCGATGTTTTTCAGTTGAGTGAAAACCAAATGCGAACCATTCGAGGGCGTCGCATTTCCATTATTTTTCAGGAACCTTCTAGCAGTTTGAACCCTGTGATGACGGTGGGTGATCAAATTTTGGAAGTCATTTTTCAACACACCCAATTGCAGGGTGCGCAAGCTCGTGCGCGGGCTGTTGAGTGGTTCACCAAAGTGGGCTTGCCAGAACCTGAGCGACGCATGGGCAGCTATCCCTTTGAAATGTCTGGGGGGCAGTTGCAAAGGGTCATGATTGCCATTGCCTTGGCAGCCGAGCCCGATTTGCTCATTGCCGATGAGCCCACCACAGCGTTGGATGTGACCATTCAAGCCCAAATACTTGATTTGCTCAAAAGCCTTCAACAAGAACGTGGCATGGCCATGTTGTTGATCACGCACGACTTGGCCGTGGTAAGCGGTATGGCAGACCAAGTGGCCTTGATGTATGCCGGACAAATTGTGGAAGTGGCTTCCGCGGCTGACTTCTTTGTCAGGCCCTCACACCCTTATGCCAAGTTGTTGTTGCAAGCCTTGCCTGGTGAAGATTTGCGAGGCAGGCAGTTGGCCGCCATTCAAGGCACCGTTCCCCCGCTTACGCAAGCCTTCAAGGGCTGTAGATTTGCGCCGCGCTGTCCTTATGAAACAGGGGCTTGTACCGACAAAGCAGTTGTCATGACTGAATTGACTGACACGCACCTTGTGCGCTGTGTTCGCCTTCATGATGCGGGTTTGCAGGGCTTGAGTTTGCCGCCATTGCTTGACCGTGCACAAGCCTTGTCAAACGATCACTCGGCTTTGCTTTCTGTGAAAGACTTGTCCGTTGCATACAGCCTTGGCGGCGGTATTTTGGGAGGCAAAAAAATCTTCCAAGCGGTTAACAAGGTGAGTTTTGAAATTCAAAAGGGCCAGACATTGGCCCTGGTAGGCGAGTCCGGTTGCGGCAAAACTACCATTGGCAAGGCGCTGCTACAACTGCTCACGCCGCAAACCCAAATTGGTGGCCAAGCTTTTCTCAATGGCAAAGACTTGTTCACCTTAAGAGGACAAGAATTACAAGAGTCCCGTCGCCAACTTCAAATCATTTTTCAAAATCCTTTTGGCTCTTTAAACCCTCGCATGCGGGTTCTGGAAATCTTGGAGGAGGGGATGAAGAGCCTTCATCCCGATTGGTCGGCAGATCAAAGACGCGCTGACCTGAAAATTCTGATGGACCAGGTGGGGTTGAGGGCGGATGCTTTGGACCGATACCCCCATGAGTTTTCCGGCGGGCAGCGCCAGAGAATTGCCATCGCCCGCGCATTGGCCGTGAAGCCCAAACTGATTGTGTGTGACGAGCCCACCTCGGCACTCGATGTGTCTGTTCAGGCCCAAATTCTGAATTTATTGAGAGAATTGCAGGATTCTTTGGGGGTGAGCTACCTTTTTGTGACCCACAACATCGGCGTGGTGGCCTATTTGGCCGACAAAGTGGCCGTCATGCACGCTGGAAAAATCGTAGAAATGGGCGATGCTTCTCAAATTTTGAACAATCCTCAAGATTCCTACACAAAATCATTGCTTTCAGCGGTCCCCAAGCTCAATCAGGCCTTGGCCTGAATGGCGCTTTTTTCCAACAAAACCGTTCCAAATCAAGTATTTATGGATTAGAATGCGAGCTTCACGACCAAACGGGCGGGTTTTCACCGCCCGTTTTTTTTGGTCGATCGATTAATGAGCAGGGTTCGTACTAGGTATATCAAGCGTGGCATTGCAGCAGATTGTTGAAGAAACCGTGGCCGGTTTGGGCTATGAATTGGTAGAGATTGAACGCTCTGCCGGAGGTCTCTTGCGCATCACCATTGATAACCCCTGGCAAGAAGGCATTGATCGGTTTGAAATTCCTTTTGTCACAGTGGAAGACTGTGAAAAGGTCAATCGGCAGTTGATGTTTGCTTTGGAAGTTGACGGCGTTGAATACCGCCGCCTTGAAGTGTCATCGCCTGGTATTGATCGTCCGTTAAAAAACGAACGCGACTTAGCGCGTTTTGAAGGTGAGCTAATTGACATCACGCTCAAGGCCCCCATGGGAGAGGCCGCAGCTGGTTTGGTCAATGCCACCCGCAAGAAGTTTCGAGGAACGTTGGAAAAAGCAGAAACCGGCGAAGGCTGGCAGATTGTTTGGTCCGACGCACCTGAGCCAAAACCAGGCGCACGCGTAAGCAAAAAGCGTCCGCCTGTGCCTCTTCAGGCACTTGGCTTTACGTTAGATGAATTAAGAGAGGCGCGACTTGCGCCTGTGGTTGATTTCAAGGGCCGCAAGCCCAAAACAGACTTAGGAGAGTAATCACATGAACCGCGAACTGTTGATGTTGGTCGAAGCCATCTCACGTGAAAAAAATGTTGAGCGTGACATCGTTTTTGGCGCTGTTGAATCTGCATTGGCGCAAGCCACCAAAAAACTCTACGAAGGTGACGTCGATATTCGCGTTGCCATTGATCGCGACAGCGGCAATTACGAAACTTTCCGCCGTTGGCACGTGGTGCCCGATGAAGCGGGTTTGCAGCTGCCCGATCAAGAAATTTTGTTGTTTGAAGCGCTCGAGCAAATTCCAGACATCGAAGTGGATGAGTACATCGAAGAAGGTGTTGAGTCTTTGCCCATTGGTCGAATTGGCGCGATGGCAGCCAAGCAAGTCATTTTGCAAAAAATTCGGGATGCCGAACGCGAAATGTTGCTTAACGAATTCATGGCTCGCGGCGAAAAAATCCTGGTGGGTACCGTCAAGCGCATGGACAAGGGCGACATCATTGTGGAATCTGGCCGTGTAGAAGGCCGTCTGCGCCGCAGCGAAATGATTCCCAAAGAGAACCTTCGCAATGGCGACCGTGTGCGCGCCATGATCATGGAAGTTGACCTCACATTGCGCGGTGCGCCCATTATTTTGTCGCGCTCTGCGCCTGAGTTCATGATTGAACTTTTCCGTCAAGAAGTGCCCGAAATTGAGCAAGGCTTGTTGGAAATCAAATCTTGCGCACGTGACCCAGGTTCACGCGCCAAGATTGCTGTACTGTCACACGACAAGCGGGTAGACCCCATTGGAACTTGTGTGGGCGTTCGCGGCACACGGGTCAATGGTGTGACCACGGAGTTGGCCGGTGAACGTGTCGACATCGTGCTTTGGAGTGAAGATCCTGCCCAGTTTGTCATTGGCGCCTTGGCCCCTGCCAATGTTCAATCGATTGTGGTGGACGAAGAAAAACACGCCATGGATGTGGTGGTTGACGAAGAAAATTTGGCCATTGCCATTGGCCGTGGTGGTCAAAACGTTCGCCTGGCTTCCGACCTCACAGGCTGGAAAATCAACATCATGGATGCTGCTGAATCAGCGCAAAAACAAGCCGAAGAAACCACGAGCATTCGCGCCTTGTTCATGGAAAAACTCGACGTCGATCAAGAAATTGCCGACATCCTCATTGAGGAAGGTTTCACCAGCTTGGAAGAAGTAGCCTATGTGCCCATCCAAGAAATGCTTGAAATTGAAAGCTTCGACGAAGACACCGTGAACGAATTGCGAACACGCGCCAAAGACGCGTTGCTCACCATTGAAATCGCTCGCGAAGAAAGCGTTGAAGATGTGTCGCAAGACTTGCGCGATCTCGCAGGCTTGACGCCTGAGTTGATTGCCAAGCTGGTTGCAGCAGGCATTCATACTCGCGACGACTTGGCCGATTTGGCCACCGACGAACTCACCGACATCACCGGACAAACCGATGCTGAAGCCACCGCCCTGATCATGAATGCCCGTGAACATTGGTTCACTGGTCAGGCCTAATCTCAAAGGAGGCTAGAACCCCATATGTCCAGTAACACTGTCGCAGAGTTCGCAAACGAACTCAAAAAATCACCCGATACCCTGATTGAGCAATTGCGCTCAGCAGGCGTTGAGAAATCAGCAGCGTCAGATCCGCTGTCTGAGTCTGACAAGCAAAAGCTTTTAAGCTATTTGCAAACTAGTCACGGTACTGCTACAGCAGAACGTAAAAAAATCACTTTGGTGAAAAAGTCCACAAGTGAGATTAAACAAGCGGATGCCACTGGCAAAGCCAGAACCATTCAGGTTGAAGTTCGTAAAAAACGCACCTTCATCAAACGCGATGATGAATTAGAGTCAACCTCTGCGCCCGTAGCAGAAGAGTCTGCTGCACCTCTTATTGACCAAGCTGAATTGCTTCGCCGAGAAGAAGAAGCAAGAAGCCAAGCCGAACTCTTGCGCCGTCAAGAAGAGGCATTGGCAGAAAAACGCCGTGAGCGTGAAGCCAAGGATTTGGCCAAGCGTGAAGAAGCCAAAGCTTTGGAGGCGGCCGAATCGGCTCAAACAGAACAAGCGCCTGCAAAATCTGCTGAAGAAATTGCAAGTTTGGCGGCCGCTGTGCGCTCAGCCAAAGCGGCTGCTGCTCAGCAAGAGGCCGACAGCATCAATGCTGCGTCAAAGCCTGTAGACCCCTCTATTGCACAGTTTGCAGAAACTGAACGAGTCAATGCTGAAAACGCTGTCAAAGCTGGAAAAGTAGCTCTAAAAAGAGCGGCAGAAGTTCAGGCAGAACAAGATGCACAAGCCATTGTCGAAGACGAAGCGGCTCGTGAACTCGATTTAAACAAGCGTCGAAACAAAGCTTTGGCAGAAGCCGAAGCCATTCGCGCCATGATGAGTGGCCCGGCCAAAAAAGCACCGCCCAAAGAGTTGCCAAAGGCAGACCCCAAAGCAGCCAAGGGCACCTTGCACAAACCAGCACAAGTGCCGGGTGCTGCAGCCAAAAAAGCGCCGGCGGCTTCTGAGCTCAAAGATGCTTCACCTGGAGGTAACAAGGAAGTAAAGTCTGCCAAGTTGTCGTCCAGTTGGGCTGGTGATCCAGCCACCAAAAAGAAAGCCATTCCAACGCGCGGTGACACAAGTGGTGGTGTGGGACGCAACAATTGGCGCGGAGGTCCTAAAAACCGTCGTGGCAACGACCGCGACCGCGAAGATCAAGTGCAAGCAGCACCTGCCGAAGCGCGCGTCATTGAAGTTCATGTGCCCGAAACTATCACGGTGGCCGAGTTGGCTCACAAAATGGCCATCAAGGCATCCGAAGTCATCAAGCAGTTGATGAAATTGGGTCAAATGGTCACGATCAATCAGCCATTGGATCAAGACACCGCCATGATTGTGGTGGAAGAGTTGGGTCACAAGGCCGTGATTGCGGCGCTCGATGATCCCGAAGCCTTCACCGACGATGAAGTGTCCCAAAGCGACGCGCCACTGCTGCCACGTGCGCCTGTGGTCACCGTCATGGGTCACGTTGACCATGGCAAAACTTCATTGCTGGATTACATTCGCCGTGCCAAAGTGGCTTCTGGTGAAGCTGGTGGCATTACCCAACACATCGGTGCTTATCACGTCGAAACAGCACGTGGCATGGTGTCCTTCTTGGACACGCCGGGTCACGAGGCTTTCACGGCCATGCGTGCGCGGGGTGCCCAAGCGACTGACATTGTGATTCTGGTGGTTGCAGCCGATGACGGAGTGATGCCGCAAACCAAAGAGGCCATCAAGCACGCCAAGGCTGCGGGTGTGCCCATTGTTGTGGCCATTAACAAAATTGACAAGCCCGATGCCAACCTTGACCGTGTCAAAGGCGAATTGGTGGCCGAAGAAGTGGTGCCTGAAGAGTTTGGTGGTGATTCGCCATTCGTGGGTGTCTCCGCCAAAACCGGTGCCGGCATTGACGAATTGCTAGAACAAGTGCTGCTACAAGCTGAAGTGCTTGAGCTCAGAGCGCCGGTGAGTGCCGCTGCTAAAGGCTTGGTCATTGAAGCGCGCTTGGACAAAGGCCGTGGTCCTGTGGCCACGATCCTGGTTCAGTCTGGTACTTTGTCAACCGGTGATGTGGTGTTGGCAGGTCAAACTTTTGGTCGTGTTCGCGCCATGTTGGACGAAAACGGCAAAGCCATTAAAACAGCAGGTCCATCCATTCCTGTTGAAATTCAAGGTCTGACCGAAGTGCCGCAAGCAGGCGATGAATTCATGGTGCTCGGCGACGAACGCCGTGCCCGTGAAATTGCCACCTACCGTGCTGGTAAGTTCCGCAACACCAAGTTGGCCAAGCAGCAAGCCGCCAAGTTGGAAAACATGTTCAGCGACATGAGTGCTGGCGAAGTCAAAACATTGCCCATCATTGTCAAAGCCGACGTACAAGGTTCGCAAGAAGCCTTGGCCGCTTCATTGCTCAAACTATCTACCGACGAGATCAAGGTTCAATTGGTCTACGCAGCGGTGGGCGGTATCAGCGAGTCCGACATCAACTTGGCCATTGCGTCCAAGGCGGTGGTCATTGGCTTTAATGTGCGCGCCGATGCCGGTGCGCGCAAACAAGCCGAAGGCAATGGCGTCAGTATTCATTACTACAACATCATTTATGACGCGGTAGACGAATTGAAAGCCGCTATGTCTGGCATGTTGGCGCCCGAGCAGAAGGAAGAAGTCATTGGTATGGCCGAAATTCGCACTGTGTTCGTGGCCTCCAAAATTGGTACGGTTGCAGGTTGTATGGTTACCAATGGCCAAGTTACACGCTCTTCCAAATTCCGTTTGTTGCGCGACAACGTGGTCATTTACACCGGCGACATCGACTCACTCAAACGCCTCAAAGACGACGTTCGCGAAGTCAAAGAAGGTTTCGAGTGCGGTATCAAACTCAAAAACTACAACGATATTGCGGTGGGCGACCAACTGGAATTCTTTGAAGTTAAAGAGATTGCCCGTACGCTGTAATCAAAGAACCAGACTCAAAGCATCATGGCTCGCAAACCGACCAGCTCAGCACACCGCGGATTCCGCGTGGCCGACCAGATCCAACGCGATCTGTCGGAGCTGATTGCGCGCGAGCTCAAAGATCCGCGTGTGGGCATGGTCACTTTGAATGCAGTTGAAGTCACCCCGGACTATGCCCATGCCAAGGTGTTTTTCAGCTTGATTACTGGCAACCCTGAAGAGGCCACAGTCGGCTTAAACGCCGCAGCAGGTTTCTTGCGCAATGGCTTGTTCAAGCGTTTGCAAATTCACACCGTTCCCACACTTCATTTCATTTTTGATCGCACCACTGAGCGTGCGTCCGACATGAATGCCTTGATTTCCAAGGCGGTGGCATCACGATCTAAAGACGAGGCCTAACATGAACGCGCCACGCACCAGGGTGCAACGGCGCCCTGTGCATGGGGTGCTGTTGTTAGACAAGCCTTACGGAATGTCGAGTAACGACGCTTTGCAAAAAGCCAAGTGGTTGTTGCGCGCCGAGAAAGCAGGGCACACAGGCACTTTGGACCCATTGGCCACAGGTGTATTGCCTTTGTGTTTCGGCGCTGCCACCAAGTTCAGTCAGTTGCATTTAGATGCCGATAAATCTTACGAAGCCATTGTTGTTTTGGGTGTCCAAACCAGCACGGGTGATTTGGAAGGTGAAGTGGTTGCTGTAAAGCCTGTGAGCTTTACTGCCGATCTATTGCAACAAGTGCAAGCCAAGTTCACGGGACCGATTGATCAAATTCCGCCCATGTACAGCGCCTTGAAAAAGGACGGCAAAGCTTTGTACGACTACGCGCGTGCTGGCATTGAAGTAGAGCGTGAAGCACGCCATATCGTGATCCATGCTTTGGCACTGGAAGAAATTGCACCCGATAACGATCGTCGCCGTTTAAAAGTCACGGTCACGTGCAGCAAAGGCACTTACATCCGCACATTGGGTGAAGACATTGCCATTGCCTTGGGTACTTGTGGTCATTTGAGTGCCTTGCGTCGCATTCAAACGGGCCCATTTAAAGAAGCCGAATGCATCAGCATTCAAGAACTAGAAGCTTTGCCTGAAGCAGAGCGAGAAAAGAAATTGTTGACTGTCGATGCTTTGCTCGACGGTCATACCCCTGTCACCTTGCCCCCAGATGATGCGGGCAGATTCTTAAGCGGCGTGCGACGTCGAGGCGAATGGCCCGACAACCTGCATGTGGCTGTGTACGGCGATTCACCGCGCGCGCTCTTGGGCACTGCGCATGTGAAAGCTGGTGAACTTATTCCGGGGCGCTTGTTAAGCCCCCTAGAAATTCAATCAATTTTGGAGAAGGCCTTAGCATGAGTAGACAAATTCGTAACATCGCGATCATCGCCCACGTTGACCACGGTAAAACCACCATGGTTGACCAACTGCTGCGTCAGTCTGGCACATTTGCCGAACACGAAAAAGTGGTCGACACTGTCATGGACAACAATGCCATTGAGCGCGAGCGCGGCATTACCATCTTGGCCAAAAACTGTGCCGTCAGCTGGGAAGGCACGCACATCAACATCGTTGACACCCCAGGCCACGCTGACTTTGGTGGTGAAGTGGAGCGCGCTTTGTCCATGGTGGACGGTGTGGTGTTGCTGATTGATGCGCAAGAAGGCCCCATGCCCCAAACGCGTTTCGTGACCAAGAAGGCTTTGGCCTTGGGCCTGAAGCCCATCGTGGTTGTGAACAAGGTGGACAAGCCTGGTGCGAACCCAGACAAAGTTGTGAATCAAGCTTTTGACTTGTTCGACAAGTTGGGTGCCACAGACGAGCAGCTCGACTTCCCCGTGGTGTATGCCTCTGGCATTAACGGTTGGACGTCTTTGGAAGAGGGCGCACCAGGTGAGCAGTGGGGCCCAGACATGTCTGCGCTTTTCAACACCGTGTTGAAGCATGTGCCTGCACAAGCTGGTGACCCAGACGCACCCTTGCAATTGCAAATTTCAGCGCTCGATTTTTCAACCTTCGTGGGCCGCATTGGCGTGGGCCGCATCAGCCAAGGCACCATCAAACCCATGATGGATGTATTGGTCATGGAAGGACCCGATGGTTCATCCATCAAAGGTCGTATCAACCAAGTTTTGACGTTCCGCGGTTTGGACCGTGTTCAAGTCACTGAAGCTGGCCCTGGAGACATCGTGCTCATTAACGGCATTGCCGATTTGAACATTGGTGTGACGGTCACAGATCCAACGAGCCCAGCCCCATTGCCCATGCTCAAAATCGATGAGCCGACATTGACCATGAACTTCTGTGTCAATACCAGCCCCTTGGCTGGCCGTGAAGGCAAGTACGTCACCAGCCGTCAAATTTGGGATCGTCTGCAGAAAGAATTGCAGCACAACGTGGCCTTGCGTGTGAAAGAAACTGACGAAGAAGGCGTGTTTGATGTGGCCGGCCGTGGTGAATTGCACCTCACCATTTTGTTGGAAAACATGCGCCGTGAAGGCTACGAGATGGCTGTTTCTAAGCCGCGCGTGGTATTCCGTGACATTGATGGCGTTCGTCATGAGCCTATCGAGTTGGTCACAGCCGACATCGAAGAAACACACCAAGGTGGCGTGATGCAAGCTTTGGGTGAGCGCAAAGGCGAATTGGTCAACATGGAACCCGATGGCCGCGGCCGTGTTCGCTTGGAATACCGCATTCCTGCCCGTGGTTTGATTGGCTTTACCAATGAGTTCTTGAACTTGACACGTGGCTCTGGTTTGATTTCCAACATCTTTGACAGCTACGAACCCCACAAAGGTGAAATTGGTGGCCGCAAAAACGGTGTCCTGATCTCCATGGACGACGGTGAGATCTTCACTTACGCTTTGGGCAAGTTGGATGACCGTGGTCGCATGTTTGTGAAGGCCAATGATCCTGTTTACGAAGGCATGATTGTGGGTATCCACAGCCGTGACAACGATCTCGTGGTGAATGCCACTCGCACCAAGCAGCTGACCAACTTCCGCGTATCGGGTAAGGAAGACGCAATCAAAATCACACCGCCAATTGACCTCACGCTGGAATACGGTGTGGAGTTCATTGACGATGATGAGTTGGTGGAAATCACGCCAAAGAGCGTTCGTTTGCGCAAGCGCTTCTTGAAAGAGCATGAGCGCAAACGCGCAGGCCGCGCATAAGCTGAAATCATTCTGAGGCGCACAAGGTGCTCAAACTCAAACATGGTCACGCGGTTGCCTTGATGGTGCTGGTGACCGCGATGTGGTCTATTGCAGGATTGGTATCGCGCCACCTGGAACAGGCCAGAGGTTTTGAAGTTACCTTCTGGCGCAGTGCTTTTACTGTTGTGGGTTTGCTTGTCATCCTCACGGCGTGGCAAGGTTGGCGAGTTTGGACTCGGCTGCCTTGGCGGAGTGTCTATTTCTGGTTGTCAGGTCTGTGCTGGAGCATCATGTTCACAGCCTTCATGATGGCCTTGACGCTCACTGCGGTTGCCAATGTACTGATCACTTTGGCCTGTGGTCCGCTCCTCACTGCTTTAGGCGCTTGGCTATTCACATCGCAGAAATTGCCACTTCGAACATGGCTTGCAATTGGTGTTGCGGGTGGCGGTATTGCCTTGATGTTTGTGAGTCAGTTGCAGTTGGGCGAGCCCAATTTTCTTTTGGGCGTTGGTATTGCTTTGTGCGTGCCATTGGCGGGGGCCACACAATGGAATCTCACCCACCAGAGTCAACGATCAGGCGTTGCCATCGATTTGGTGCCATCCGTTTTATTGGGTGCCCTGATTTCCGCACTCCTTACATTGCCAATGGCTTGGCCCATGCAAGCCAGTGCCCATGACATCAGTTTATTGGCCTTGTTGGGCATTGTGCAGTTGGCCATTCCATGCACCTTGTCAGTCATTTGCGCCAGAGTTCTGAAGGCGCCCGAAGTTTCTTTATTGGCTTTGCTGGAAGTTATTTTTGGCATTGCTTTGGCATGGTGGGGCGCCAATGAAGTGCCTCAACTCAGTGTGTTGATTGGTGGCAGCATGGTGATTGCTGCCTTGTTTGCAAACGAATGGTTTGGATGGAGACAACGCAATGTCTGATGGCAACATGAACAAGGCCCCCTTGAACGCTGAAGTTTTGGTTCTTCAAGAGGTGGTGGGTCGAGTGGGTTGCATCACCTTGAATCGGCCTAAGGCTTTGAATGCGCTTACGCTTGACATGGTGCGCCTGCTCACCAAGGCCCTGATGGATTTTCAAAACGACCCTCAGGTGTTGGCCGTGTTGGTCAGAGGGCATGGCAAGGAAGGTCCATTTGGACACTTTTGCGCAGGGGGTGACATTCGGTTTTTTCACCAAGCGGCGTTGGCGGGTGACAGCCGCTTAGGCGATTTTTTCACCGAAGAGTACGCGTTGAATCACATGATTCACACTTACACCAAACCTTATATTGCTTTCATGGATGGGGTGGTCATGGGGGGCGGCATGGGTATCAGTCAAGGCGCGAGTGTTCGCATCGTGACCGAGAAGACGCAAATGGCCATGCCAGAAACACACATCGGTCTATTCCCCGATGTGGGCGGCGGCTACTTTTTAAGCCGATGTCCTGGTTACCTAGGGGAATATTTAGGACTGACGGGTCAAAAAATCAATGGCCATCAAGCCATCTTGGCGGGCCTAGCCGATGGTTTGATCGAAACCCAAAGGCTGCCCCTTATTTGGAAAACGTTGCTCGCCACACCGTTTGAAAGCGGTGAAGCGGTTGAGCGCTGGCTTCAGAGTCAATTTACCAAGTTTGAGTCCGCCCAGTTTCCTGACAAAACCGCCATCGACAAGTGTTTTTCTTTGGCAAGCCCGCTGGAAATTAGCTTAGCCCTTGAGCAAGAAAATGCCGCATGGGCCACAGAAGCCTTGGCCAGTTTAAGCAAGGCATCACCCCTGATGGTGCATGTGGTTTTGGCTCAAATTCGCAAAGCCCGAGGCATGGGCCTGGCAGATGATCTGCGCATGGAAAGAGACCTGGTTCACCATTGTTTCCACCTTAGAGATAGTAGCGAAACGGTAGAAGGCATTCGGGCCTTGGCCATTGACAAGGACCATCATCCCAAATGGTCGCATGCGAATCTTTCACAAGTGGCACCAGATGAATGGCCTTCGTTCTTTCAAAGCCCGTGGACGCCCGAGACTCACCCGCTGCGCCACCTGGTTTAAGAACTGACTAGCGGTTGCGGCTTTTCATAGCCCGCTCAACCTCGCGCTTGCCTTCACGGTCCTTGATGGTGTCACGCTTGTCGTGCTCGGCTTTGCCTTTGGCCAGAGCCACTTCGCATTTGATAAAGCCAGTCTTCCAATGCAAATTGATGGGTACCAAGGTGAACCCTTTTTGCTCCACTTTGCTGGTGAGCCGATCGATCTCATCGCGCTTTAAAAGCAGTTTGCGCGTGCGGGCTGCTTCGGGGTTGACGTGGGTGGAGGCTGTTTTGAGGGGGTTGATCAAGCAGCCAATGATGAACATTTCTTTGTTGCGAATGACCACATAGCCATCGGTCAATTGAACTTTGCCTTCGCGCACAGCCTTGACCTCCCAGCCTTCTAAGACCATGCCGCACTCATGCCGCTCTTCAAAAAAGTAGTCGAATGCTGCTTTTTTGTTTTCGGCAATGAGCCCCGATTTGCCGGGACCTTTGGTTTTAGAGGGGGACGTTGCCATTGAAAGGGAATGAGGAAGGTGCTTGCGGGGGGAGAATTTGCAACAGGGGTCTCTGAGAAATTACAATCAGCAGAACAAGTCTTATTGTATGAAGAAACTCCTCAAATCTGTTCTCATCTGGTACACCCCAGAGGAAATGTTTCGCCTTGTGACCGATGTGGACCAGTATGTGCACTTTTTACCTTGGTGCAACCATTCCAAAGTGTTGCAATTCAATGATGAAGGCATGGATGCAGAGGTGGGCATTGGTGTGGCGGGTGTCAGTCAGGTTTTTGTCACACACAACACGCACATTCTGAATCACGAAATTCGCATGAAGCTGGTTCAAGGGCCATTCTCCAATCTTGACGGGACCTGGACTTTTGATCCTGTTGGTGATAATTCACAACGTGCCTGCAAGGTTACTTTGTCGCTTGAGTATGGTTTTTCAAGTGCCACCTTGGCTGCCGTTGTCGGCCCTGTCTTTGACAAAATTGCAGCCAGTTTGGTCGATGCGTTTGTCAAACGCGCAGAGCAGGTTTACGGCGCTGAAAGCGTGTGATGCAAATTTTGTGTGTTTTTAGCCCCGGACCAAGACAAATGATCGAGGTTCAGCTCCAATTGGAGGAGGGTGCTTGTGTCGATGTCGCTGTACAAAGCTTGAAATCCCACCCAGAACTTCAAGTCCATCGGCAAGCTATCGAACTGGCTTTGACTCAAAAGCGATGCCATGGCATTTGGGGGCGTACGGTGAGTTCAACGGAAACACTCCGAGCTGGCGACCGCCTGGAAGTTTACCGCCCCCTTTTGGTGGATCCCAAATTTGCCAGAAAACAGCGTTTCAAGGGGCAAGGCAAGGGCAGAGCAGGGCTTTTTGCACGTCGGCGAGTAGGCGCTGTGGCGGGTTATTGACAAGGGTACAATCCTTTTTTTGGAGCCATCCCTTATGCGCCTGCTCGGTAAAGCACTCACCTTCGACGATGTGTTGTTGGTGCCAGCCTACTCTCAAGTTCTGCCCAAGGACACCTCGCTTGCCACCCAATTCACACGCAAACTTCGTCTGAATTTGCCCTTGGTCTCTGCGGCTATGGACACCGTCACAGAATCTCGCCTAGCCATCGCCATCGCCCAAGAAGGCGGCATTGGCATTGTTCACAAAAATCTCACTGCCCAAGAGCAAGCTGCCCAAGTGGCCAAAGTCAAACGCTACGAATCTGGCGTCTTGCGCGATCCCGTGGTCATCACTCCCGATACCAAAGTGCGACAAGTGATGGCTTTGTCTGACGAGTTGGGGGTTTCAGGATTTCCAGTTTGCGAAGGCGGCAAGGTGGTTGGCATTGTGACCGGTCGCGATATGCGATTTGAAACACGCTATGACCAGCCCGTGAGTGAAATCATGACGCCCCGCGAGCGTTTGATTACGGTGCCTGAAGGCACAACGCCAGAAGAAGCCAAAGCGCTCTTGAACAAGTACAAGTTAGAACGTCTGTTGGTGGTCAATGAGGCCTTTGAACTCAAGGGCTTGATTACCGTGAAGGACATCACCAAGCAATTGAATTTTCCCTTAGCCGCACGCGATGCTGCCGGCCGATTGTTGGTGGGCGCTGCAGTGGGCGTGGGTGAGGGCACTGAAGCGAGGGTAGAAGCTTTGGCCAAGGCGGGCGTAGACGCCATTGTGGTGGACACGGCCCATGGACACAGCCAAGGCGTGATTGAGCGTGTGCGCTGGGTGAAGCACAACTATCCGCACATTGAAGTGATTGGCGGCAACATTGCCACAGGGGCTGCAGCATTGGCATTGGTAGAGGCGGGCGCAGATGCTGTCAAAGTGGGTATTGGTCCAGGCTCCATCTGCACCACCCGAATTGTGGCCGGCGTGGGTGTACCGCAGGTGATGGCAATCGACAATGTGGCCACTGCATTGCAAGGCACAGGTGTGCCACTCATTGCTGACGGCGGTATTCGCTACAGCGGCGACATTGCCAAAGCCATTGCGGCAGGCGCCAGTACGGTCATGATGGGCGGCATGTTTGCCGGCACCGAAGAGGCACCAGGCGAAGTTATTTTGTATCAAGGTCGCAGCTACAAGAGCTACCGCGGCATGGGCAGCATTGGCGCCATGCAGCAGGGCAGTGCCGACCGCTACTTTCAAGAATCGAGCACCGGCAACCCCAATGCTGACAAGTTGGTCCCAGAAGGCATTGAAGGCCGCGTGCCTTACAAAGGATCGGTGGTGGCCATTTTGTTCCAAATGGCGGGAGGCTTGCGCGCCAGCATGGGCTACTGTGGTTGCCCCACCATTGAAGACATGCGCAACAAAGCCGAGTTTGTGGAAATTACCTCTGCAGGCATTCGCGAGAGCCATGTGCACGATGTGCAAATAACCAAAGAAGCTCCCAATTACCGCGCTGACTAATTCAGTGCTTTGCTTCCTCTGAAACTATTTTTTTGACACTGAACGTTCCATGCAGCACTCCAAAATTCTAATTCTCGACTTTGGCTCACAGGTGACCCAACTCATTGCGCGCCGTGTTCGGGAAGCACACGTGTTTTGTGAAGTGCATCCGTGTGATGTCTCTAGCGATTGGGTGAAAGAGTATGCCCAAGATGGCAACCTCAAGGGCATCATCTTGTCGGGATCACACGCCAGCGTGTATGAAGTGGATGACCGCGCGCCCGATGTTGTTTTTGAATTGGGAATCCCTGTATTGGGTATTTGCTACGGCATGCAAACCATGGCCGAACAACTGGGCGGCAAAGTGGAAGCGGGTCAGACCCGCGAGTTTGGCTATGCAGAAGTGCGCGCCCATGGACACACCGAATTGCTCAAAGGCATCGAAGACTTTGCCACGGCTGAAGGCCACGGCATGCTCAAGGTGTGGATGAGCCATGGGGATAAGGTCACGCAGCTGCCAGAGGGCTTCAAAGTGATGGCATCCACACCTGCTTGCCCCATTGCAGGCATGGCCGATGAAGCACGTCGTTTTTATGCGGTTCAGTTTCACCCTGAAGTGACGCACACCATTCAAGGTCAAGCGCTTTTAAATCGATTTGTTTTGGACATTTGCAAAGCTCGTCCAGATTGGATCATGGGCAACTACATTGAAGAAGCCGTGGCCAAAATTCGAGAGCAAGTGGGCAACGAAGAAGTGATCTTGGGCTTGTCGGGTGGCGTTGACTCTTCTGTGGCCGCGGCCCTGATTCACCGCGCTATTGGCGATCAACTCACATGCGTGTTTGTTGATCACGGCCTTTTGCGCTTGAATGAAGGCGACATGGTAATGGACATGTTCGAAGGCAAGCTGCACGCCAAAGTAATCCGTGTCAATGCCAGCGATTTGTTCTTGGGCAAGTTGGCTGGTGTGAGCGAACCTGAGCAAAAACGCAAAATCATTGGTGGCTTGTTTGTCGATGTGTTCAAAGATGAAGCCGCTAAATTGAAAGCGGGTACCGGCGGTCACAAGGGCGCTAGCTTTTTGGCTCAAGGCACCATTTACCCAGATGTCATTGAATCGGGCGGTGCTAAAAGCAAAAAGGCCGTCACCATCAAGAGCCACCACAACGTGGGCGGGTTGCCTGAGCAATTAGGCTTGAAATTGTTAGAGCCGCTGCGCGAATTGTTCAAGGACGAAGTGCGTGAACTGGGCGTTGCATTGGGCTTGCCCCGCGAGATGGTCTATCGTCACCCATTCCCAGGCCCTGGTTTGGGCGTTCGCATTTTGGGTGAAGTGAAAAAAGAATACGCAGATTTGCTACGCCGTGCCGATGCCATCTTCATTGAAGAATTGCGCAACTTCACCGATGACAAAGGAAAATCTTGGTACGACCTCACCAGCCAAGCCTTCACTGTGTTTTTGCCGGTGAAGAGCGTTGGTGTGATGGGCGATGGCCGTACCTACGATTATGTGGTTGCACTCAGAGCCGTTCAGACTTCTGACTTTATGACCGCCGACTGGGCTGAGTTGCCCTACGCATTGCTCAAGAAAGTCTCTGGTCGGATCATCAATGAAGTGCGCGGCATCAACCGCGTGACTTACGACGTGAGCAGCAAACCGCCAGCGACCATTGAGTGGGAGTAATTGCTATTTGTCATGGAGTGCATTGATAACTGCTTGCCTGCTCTTTGTCACCTGATTTGTAACGAGCGACCAAAGGGTAGGGGCACAAGGGTCGTGTTCGGTTGCTGGGCCAAGTGCTAGGTACATCGGCATTGGCACCACCTAGATTGCCTGGGCCCCGTGATGCCGCCAATATGCTGTCGGGAGCTTTGCCTAGTTCTACCCAATCGACCAGCGCGCTCAATGCATCGAACTGGTCTGTGGTAGGCCCACCTCGAGAATGTCCCATGCCCGGCACAGGGAAAAATCTGGCAAAACTGTTGGCTTTGCCGCCATGGTAATCGTCAAGCGCTTGATACCAAGCAGCTGTATCGTCAATAGAGAAGATGGGGTCGGAAGTACCATGAACCACAATGATTTTGCCCCCTTTGTTGCGCAGTTCATTTAACTTTGTGGCATTTGGAGGGGACATCAACGCAATGCCACTTTCCTTGTAAAGAGAGTCTGTTGCAAAGATTTTTGGAGCTTCTCGTTCAAAGTCAAAGCTGAGTGCAAAGGCCGCTGCTCTGGAGGTGTCGGTGGCCATGGCCAAGTCGGGGTTGGGTGGGGTTGAAAAAATGTAACCTACAGAAACGGGATTGCGTGCAGTGCGAACCGAATTTCGAAATTTCCATTCTGCCCAACCTGGCTGTGCAATTCCGGGATCGAAAGGAAACCCAGCATAAAACAATTCTCCGCTTGCACGCCTTACGGGGGCATAGACTGCAGATAAGACGGACTTCTGTGCATCGGTGATGCAAGTGCCGTCCCTCGGGCCTACACAGCTCGGTACATCTCTCTTGATATCAAACGCTTTGCGACACGCTTGAGTGTCTTGCACAAGACCATCTAAAGCACCGTCTAATGCATCGCAGCGAGCAAGTATGGCGTTGGCAATGAGCCGGCGCTCCACCACTGGAAGTGCTGATTCGTAATCTGGTAAACCGTTGACAGTCCTGGTTGTTGCAACAGAATCCCAGCGTTTGACATGAGAAAGATTGGCAACGGAGGCCCTTGGCAGATAAATACCAGGCGCATTGGCCAGTATGCCGTCGTACTCTTTTGCATATCGGGAAGCGGCCACCATGGCATGGCGACCACCATTGGATGTGCCTCCAATATAGGAACGATCGGGACCTTTGCCGTAGGCCGCGCTGATGAGTGCCTTGGCCATGGGGGTCAGATACCCCACTGCTTGGTAGCCATAATCGAGCCGAGCTTGTGGGTCACGCCCAAAGAGAGGGTTTTGCGCAGATGTATGACCTGCGTCGGAACTGATGACAGCAAATCCTTGCTGTAGACCATTCCGCAAGAGACCCCCGCTTCCTAGTGATGAGCCTCCGTCTGCGGTCACGACGCTGCCATCAGTGCCACCATTTCCTTGAAATAAGAAGCGGCCACTCCAATCGCGGGGAAGGCGCATTTCAAAGCCAATAGCGTAGGTTTGACCATCGACTGGGCTGATTCGTTGATTCATGAAACCTGTCACTTGGCAGTGTTCGGCCACAGGCTCACCCGCATTTCTGAGAGTCCCTGCTGCCACTTCTCGCGCAGCGGTAATTTTAGTGTTCTGAAAGCTAAAAGCTGTCAGGCCAGAACACTGATTGAGAGTTGTTCCTTTTGCGGGAATCAGCTGCGGGGGTGTATGACGTAATGCAACTGAACTACAGCCCAAAAGGGCCGAGCATGCCAGAGCAGTGATTGCGATTTTTTGTAACATCCCATGTCTCCTATTGGGTCACTTTGCCAGTTGTCATATTTATGATTTTGCGAAAGAAAAGCTTACGTTTATCATCGTATCTCATGACTCCTCCTCTTTTTCGATCATTTTTTTTCTATGCCTTATGGTCATTGTCTTGCCTCAGCGGATGGGCGCAGGACAAAGCTCAGTTTGTGCAATCTGAGAAACACGCCTTTCGAATTGCCACTCTGTTAACGGGTCTTGAGAACCCGTGGTCTGTGGCCTTTTTGCCAGACGGTCGAATGCTGATCACGGAAAGGGCGGGGCGCTTGCGTTTGGTAAGTGCTGATTTCAAATTGGACCCCAAACCCATCGAAGGTTTACCAGAGGTGGTCTCGCACGGCCAAGGCGGTTTGTTCGATGTGGTGTTGCACCCTCAATATGCCCAAAACGCCTGGATCTATTGGGCTTATAACGCCCCTGGTCCTGGTGGCTGGGGCACAGCTTTGGCTCGAGGAAAGCTTCAAGGTCAGCGCATGACCGATGTCCAAGTGCTGTTTAGCATGCAGCCCAAAACGCGTTCTGGCTTTCATTTTGGCGGACGAATTGTGTTCGATCAAGCTGGTTTTGTGTATCTCACTTTGGGTGACCGAGGAGACAAGGATCGCGCTCAAAAAATGGACGACCATGCTGGTTCGGTCATTCGCTTGCATGACGATGGGCGTGTGCCCGCCAACAACCCCTTTGTCAAAAGGGCAGGCGCATTGGCTGAAAAATGGACGCTGGGCCATCGCAACATGCAAGGTGCGGCCTTGCACCCCCAAACGGGTGAACTCTGGACTCACGAGCACGGGCCTCAGGGCGGAGATGAGCTCAACGTAATGCGTGCAGGTCTGAATTATGGATGGCCTGTGATCACCTACGGCGTGAACTATGGTTTGGGCACCAAAATTGGTGAGGGTCAAGAAAAGCCCGGCATGGTTCAAGCACTGAAGGTGTGGGTGCCGTCCATTGCGCCCTCGGGCATGGCTTTTGTGAGCGGCTCACAGTTTCCACAATGGCAGGGCAGTTTGCTCATAGGCGCATTGCGCGGCCAGATGCTGGTTCGCCTGACGCTCGATGGTGAAAAGGTGGTGGGCGAAGAACGGCTGTTCCAAGGTCGGCCTGGACGCATTCGGGATGTGCGCATGGGGCCCGATGGCTTGGTCTATTTGTTGACAGATGAAGCACAGGGCGCTCTACTCAGGCTTGAGCCAGTTAAGCCCTGAAAGTTCCACCTTGAATCATCCTGATTGACTCAAATGCCAAGCTTTCAACTCAATTATGGTTTGCCTTCTCAAATTGTATTGGGAGTTTGTTTGCTTTTGAGTCTGTGGGGATGTGCTCAGAAGCCTTTACCGCCGCAAACTGCAGCATTGCCTTTGAGTCCGATAGAGATCAAAGGTACCGCCGCAGAATGGCGAGCCATTAACCGGCTTACCTATGGTCCCTCACCAGCATTGTTGGCGGATCTCAGATCCAATGGACAGCCCAAAAATTGGGCGTTGTCTCAATTGGACGCTGCGCGCAAAGCCAGTTTAGAAGCGCCCAAGCTGCCCCCGGATTTGGCCTCTATCAGCGACCCACTGCCAACGATTTTTGACGGCGCCCGGAAAGAACGCGAAGCGCGTGCTGCAGTTCCAGCTGGAACACGCATCAACGAATTTGTTGTCAATGAAAAACGCTTTCATTTTCAAGAAGAGCCTGAGCCACTTTTTTACAACCGTACGCAAGTTAACAAGGCCATAGCATGGCGATTGGCCAGTTGCAGCAACGACGATGTCGAACAGCCCCTGCTAGCGCGTATGACGGAATTTTGGTTCAACCATTTCAACATTTACCAACAAAAGGGTTCCGTCCGACCCTTTGCAGGGCACTATGCCATTCATGTGGCCCGTGCCCATGCTTTGGGTAAATTTGAAGATTTGGTGCTGGCCAGCGCCAAACACCCTGCCATGTTGTACTACTTAGACCAATGGCTGAGTGTGAGTCCGCAATCGGCGAGAGCCGGCCAAAGCGGTCGAGGTTTGAACGAAAACTATGCCCGTGAACTGATGGAGCTGCACACCTTGGGCGTGCAGGGTGGCTATACCCAAGAAGATGTTCGTGAACTTGCTCGAATTTTCACGGGTTGGACTGTCTCTCCTCGATCAGACAGCGGTTTTCAGTTTGTCATGCGGCTGCATGAATCTGGCAACAAAACACTGATGGGTCAGAGTATTCCAAGTTCTGCGGAACTGATCGGGATGAGGGAAGGAGAGCAAGCCATTCGTTTCTTGGCCAACCACCCTTCAACGGCACAACGTGTTTCCAGGCGACTTGCAGAATATTTTGTGGCTGACTCCCCACCTCAGGACTTGATTGATTTGATGGCAAAGACATTTCTAGCAAGCGGCGGTGATATTTATCAAGTCATGAAAGTGATGCTAAATCATCAGGCTTTCTGGAGTCCAGAGAACAAACTGTATAGAACACCTTACGATTTTGCTTGTGCCAGTTTACGTGTTTTGAATGTGTCGCAAGATCGCGTTAAGTGGCTTCAAGCTTTTGGTTATGCGGCTGTTGCGGGGCATGCTATCCAAAATTGGCAAACACCCGATGGCTATGCTTTCAATGCCAATACTTGGTTGACCCCTGAGGCTTTAACTCGCCGAATTGACTTTGCACTGAACATTTCACGAAACGCACCTGAGCGAAGCGATTTGTACCCGTACCTGAGTGACAACACCAAGAAAGCAGTGATGAATCAAGCGCCCCAACAAAGAATGGGTTTTGTGCTGGGCAGTTCCGAATTGGTTTTTAAGTAACAATCTTGAAAGCAAATCACATGAGGCTCAATCGCCGTCAAGCTATTTTTCAGACTCTGAGAATGGGTGCCTTTTCATTGCCTGCCATATCAGCTTTGGCTAATGCACCTTCAAATTCTGGCCGAATGGTATTGGTGTTTTTGCGAGGTGCTTACGATGGCTTGTCGATGTTGGTTCCACATGCCGATGCCAGGTATGCCCAAATCCGCCCCAATATTGCCATTCCCAAACCGGATGGCACACACAAAACAGCTTTGGTCCTTGACGATATTTTTGGTCTTCACCCAGCTTGCGCTGCCTTGTTACCGCTATGGCAGCAAGGTGTCCTAGCTGCAATTCCCTGTGCAGGCTCTCCCGATTCAAGTCGATCTCATTTTGATGCTCAATACCATTGGGAAACGGGTAAGCCGGGTTTTAGCTCACCTTCCTCTGGATGGCTGAATGTCTTGTCTGGCGTGGTTGGCAATGGGATAGGCCTGCATGCATTGGGTGTGGGCGAGAGTAGCCCTCGTATTTTGTCGGGGCCTGCACCCGTTCAATTGGTAGGCAACGGTTTGTCAGCCACTAGGCCAGGCACTCTCGCAGATGCCAAAACAAGGGAGGCGGTGCTCCAGTTGTATGCAGGGAACGAGAAGATGGCCAGTGCCATGTTGGAGGGTGCCAATAGCCGCATGTCAACGGCGACCATGCTCAAGGCGCCCAATATGGCTTCAAGCAATGAGCTACTAGTTGCCAACAATGGCGCGGGAGCGCCCCAGGGCTTGGCTTTGGATGCCAAGCACCTCGCCACCTTGATGCAACAAAATCGCCAACTACGCATTGGATTCTTGTCTTCTGGCGGCTGGGACACACACATCAATCAAGGCAACTCAACGGGTTTGTTGGCCAACAACTTAAGCAATCTCAGCAATACGCTGATTCAGTTGAGGTCGGTGTTCAATGAGCCCAATGACGTGGTTGTCGTGGCAAGTGAATTTGGCCGGACTTGTGCTGAAAATGGCACTCGTGGTACCGATCACGGTCATGGCAACGTGATGTGGTTACTAGGCAATCGCGTCCAGGGCGGAAAGTGGCATGGCCGATGGGATGGTTTGGCGCAAAACCAACTCAACGAGGGAAGAGATATACCCGTTCACCACGACTTTAGAGCGGTATTTGCACAAGCGCTTGTAGCCAACTTGGAACTGCCTAAAACAGCTGTCTCGGAGGTATTTCCTGGCTACAAATGGGATAACAGGCTTGATGGATTATTCAAGATTTAGTAGCTTATTTCATTGAAAATAGCACCACAATCCATAACACTTGCCTGAAAACCACTCAATGGCAATATCAAGCAGAACTGTGAAAAGAAAAAATGGCAATCCAAAATACACCGCAGCCCAAAATCCCGCCAGCCATGTGGGCCGTGGCTCTTTGAGCTTGTAACCCATCACTGTTTGAGCTCGTCGCTTTTCAAGGAATTTTTTCAGCATGCTGTTGCGCTTAACGTCAGTCTTCCAGAAGGTGTGCCAATGATAGTGCATTGGGACGGGCATGATCTTGCGCAGTGGGACGCAGTTCATCAATCTGCGGCAGGGGCCTTGCAGCAAGCTTGGGACTATGGATCGAGCTTGAAATTGTTAGGGGTTCCGGTTCTCAGGGCTCGGGTTTTGAGTGAAGGCCAGCAAGTGGCTCAAGCGCAGTTCATTGTTAGAAAATGGGGCAAATTGGGTGCTGTGGCACTTTGTACGCGCGGCCCCATTTGGTCCAAACACCTCACGCCTGAGGCGGAATCCTTGGTCTACAAGGCTCTGAAAAAAACACTGCCGCTCAAAGGCATTCGCTTTATGGCTGTCACGCCTGAGGTGGCTGAAGGTCAAGCGCACGGTTTGCATCCCATGCGAAGAATCATGTCTGGCATGTCAACGGTCATGCTGGACATCAGCATGCCAATGGCTGAAATCAGAGCGCAGCTGGAGGGTCGCTGGCGAACAAGTTTGGTCGGTGCCGAAGCCAGTGACATGAAAGTGCACCGTGTGGGCACCAATGAAGGCCAATACAGATGGCTGCTTGACAATGAGAAGCAGCAACGAGTGGACAAACAGCTTGAGGGTTTGCCAATTCCTTTCTTTGACATGTATGTTCAATCTCGCAAGCAACCCGCCAAAAATATTCTGACGCTTCGAAGCGACATCGGGCGAGATCGCATTGCCGCCATGATGTTTCTCATTCACGGCGAAGCAGCCACCTACCAAGTGGGCTGGACCTCTGATCAGGGTCGAGAATTGAATGCGCACCATCTTATTTTGTGGCGTGCGATTGAGGAGTTGCGCGAAAGGGGCATCCGAGTATTGGATTTGGGGGGCGTCAACACCATTCGAAGTGCAGGTGTAGCCCGTTTTAAGATGCGAACCGGTGGCAAAATTCTGACTTTGGCTGGCACCTATATTTAAATTTGGAATCTTCATTTTTTAATGTACTTACCCAAACAATTCAATTTTCCGGAGCATGCCAGAAACATCATTCAGGAAAATCCTTTTGCCAGCTTGATCTCCAATGACGATCATGGTTTCCCTTTTGTCACCCACATTCCCATCAAATTAATTCCCCATTCAACCGATCCCAAACAAGACACACTTCTCGGCCATGTTGCCAAAGGCAATCCGCATACTGGTTTTTTACGCAGTCGACCCTCCGTACTTCTGACATTCATGGGACCACAAGCCTACATGTCGCCCGCGGTATACCCCGATTTGGTCAGAGTACCTACCTGGAGCTATGTGGCTGTTCATGTCAAGGCGGAGGTCAGAATTTTGGAAGGTGAAGAGGCCAAGGACGCCATCTTGAAACAACTCATTGCCGACCATGAGCCACCTTATGCTCAACAATGGCGAGGTCTTCCAGAAACTTATACGCAACCCATGCTGAATGCCATTGTGGCGTTTGAGATGAAGGTGCAAGACATACAGACCAAAGTCAAACTCAATCAACATCGACCAGAGTCACACGCCGCCATGCATGCCGCTTATGAAGCTGGCAATGAATCGGAAAAAGCATTGGCGCTGTGGATGAGACGACTTGGAATGGTTGCATGAACCAAGACGTTCAATGGATGCAAGCCGCCTTGGAACTTGCCAAACAAGCCGGGGAGGTGGGCGAAGTTCCCGTGGGTGCGGTGCTTGTGAAAGATGGGAAGATTGTTGGCCGAGGAAAAAATGGTCCTGTATCGGGCAATGATCCCACTGCCCATGCAGAGCTTTTGGCCTTGCGCGATGCCGCCCAAACGCTGGGCAATTACCGCCTTGACAACTGTACCCTTTATGTGACCCTTGAACCTTGCACCATGTGTTCAGGCGCTATCGTCAATTCTCGCATTGCTCGCTTGGTGTATGGTGCGTCTGAGCCCAGAACAGGCGCTGCAGGCTCAGTGGTAGACATCTTTTCAAATACCTCACTCAACCATCACACATCGGTTGAAGGGGGGATCTTGGCTGAAGAATCACGCCAACTTTTGCAAGCGTTTTTCAAGCCCAAAAGACTCAATCAAAACCCACTGCGTGAAGATGCATTAAGGCCCATGGATGAATGGTTTGAGGGTATCCCCAATTACCCATGGTCGGCCAATTACATCGCCAATTTGCCGTCCTTGAATGGCTTGCGCCTTCACTATCTAGACGAAGGCAACACATCAAACCAGACAGAGCAAATCACATACTTGTGCTTGCATGGAAACCCAGCTTGGAGTTATTTGTACCGCAAGATGATCCCTGTTTTCACAGCGCATGGTCATCGCGTGGTAGCGCCCGACCTCATTGGTTTTGGCAAAAGCGACAAGTTCAAAAAACCACAACAACATCGTTTTGAGTTTCACAGACAAGTCTTGCTCGATTTCATTGAGCGATTGGATTTGCAACGCGTCGTGTTGGTTGTTCAAGATTGGGGCGGTATTCTGGGCCTTACTTTGCCAATGGCCATGCCACATCGATTTAAGGGCTTGCTGGTCATGAACACCTGCTTGGCCACTGGCACACAAGCTTTGTCAGATGGTTTTTTAAGTTGGCGGGCCTGGTGTCATGCCAACCCAGACTTTGATGTTGCCAAATTGTTTGCGCGAGGCAACAAGCACATGTCACCAGAAGAAACGCAAGCCTACAACAGCCCCTTCAAAGACCGCGGCCATCGAGCAGCTCTTCATGCTTTTCCGCCCATGGTGCCAGAGCATGAAGACAGCGAAGGCGCAGACATCTCCAGACAAGCTCTGCAGTTTTGGCGTGAACGCTGGGAAGGTCAATCGCTGATGGCCATCGGGCTTCAAGATCCTGTGCTTGGCCAAGCTGTGATGAACGATTTGCGTCAGAATATTCGCAATTGTCCTTCTCCAATGCTGTTGCCTCAAGCGGGACATTTTGTCCAAGAGCATGGCCAAACCATTGCTGAAGCTGCCGTTCAGCATTTCAAACTGAGTCACTCATGAGTCACATTTATATTTTTTCACCCTCCAGTGCCGTTCGCGACAAGGCTGCATTCAAAAGAGGTATCAAAAGACTTGAAGCACAAGGTCATGAAGTTGAAATTGATGCCGATGCCCTCAGCAGCTACATGCGGTTTGCGGGGGATGACGACACTCGTTTAAAAGCCATTGAGAGAGCCTGCGCCAGTGGTGCCAACATTGCCATGATTTCAAGGGGCGGCTATGGCTTGACGCGTTTGTTAACCCAGTTGCCTTTCAAAAGCATCGCCAAAGCCATTGACAAGGGTACTCAATTTGTGGGGGTGAGTGACTTCACTGCATTTCAATTGGCTGTGTATGCCAAAACTCAGCGAATCACTTGGCAAGGCCCCGCCCTTGGTGAAGACTTTGGACCTGAAAACGAGCCCGATGAAATCATGCAAGCCTGCTTTGATGATTTGTGTTTGGAGCAAGGGGAGGGCACAGGTTGGCGTATGCCTTCAACACCTTTGATGCCTTCGGTGAAGGTCAATGACGCTGTTTTATGGGGTGGCAATTTAGCGGTGCTGACATCTCTTTTAGGCACACCGTATTTCCCGATGGTCAAAGGTGGTGTTTTATTTTTAGAAGATGTGGGTGAGCACCCTTACAAAATTGAACGCATGCTGACGCAATTGTTCAACGCTGGTGTGTTGAAGCAGCAAAAAGCCATTGTGTTCGGTCAATTCACTTCCTACAAATTGGTCACGCACGACAAAGGCTTTAAGCTTCAAACTGTGATTGAGCGGCTGCGATCACAGCTCAAAATACCTGTTTTAACAGGCCTGCCTTATGGACATGTTGCCACCAAAGTGCTTTTGCCCATTGGTGCCAAAGTTGACCTCGCCACAGACGGTCGCGATGCCTTTTTAGTCTGGGGTCATGTTTGATGCCAAAGAAAAAAATTAGCTTAGTCCGTTGGTTTTTGATTGCCGTTTTGGCACTGGTGTTGCTCGCCTTAACTGGATTGGGTGCATTTCAAATTTATTTGCTTCGGTCCATGCCGCCGCTTTCTGGCAGCCAACAATTGCAGCGCTTGAGTTCAGGTGTTGAAATCAAGCGAGATGCGTCCGATGTCACTCATATCCACGCTTCCAATCCCATAGATGCGTGGCGCGCGATCGGTTATGTTCATGCGCAGGAGCGGGGTTGGCAATTGGCATTCAACCGGCAAGTGATGCACGGTGAATTGTCAGAATGGCTTGGCGCAAGCACTTTGGAAACAGACAAACTGATGCGCACCTTGGGCATCATGAAAGCAGCGCAAGCTCAGTTTGACAAGTTGCCAGTCCATGTGCAAAAAGCACTTGAAGCTTATGCAGAAGGTGTACAGGCAGGCTATGCCAGCGAGCAGTGGCGAGCTCCTGAGTTTGTCATTTTGGGCATCAATCCATCCAAGTCAATGAAGCCTTGGACCGCGGTTGACAGCGTAGGCTGGGCCCTCATGATGGCGCTTGATTTGGGAGGCAACTGGGGCAATGAATTTGCACGGCTCATGGCAGCACAAACATTGACAACCGAAGACCTCTGGAAGCTCATGCCGCCTTATCCCGGTGAATCGCGCGGTACCAAAGTGGATATTGCTGCGCTCTATCAAAACTTAGGTGTTTATACAAAAGAGCCATCTCCCCAAAGTCAAATTTCGAGGCGACAAGAGTTTTTGGCTTCAAGCACCTTGGACATAGGCGTGTTGGAAGGCAAGGGCAGTAACAATTGGGTTGTGCCGGGTAGCAACACACGCTCTGGCATGCCTTTGCTGGCCAATGATCCGCATTTAGGCTTGAGCGCACCTGCAGTTTGGTACTTTGCAGGCTTGCACGCACCAGCAGGTCAATTTGCCAATGGCCAAGCGCATCCCGCATTGGACGTGGTTGGCGCCACTTTGCCTGGTTTGCCTTTTGTTGTTTTAGGTCGAACCAGCAAAGCCGCTTGGGGCTTTACCAACACCGCACCCGATGTTCAAGACTTGTACTTGGAAGCCTTGGAAGGCAAGGACAGTTATCGAACGCCGCAAGGTCAACAGGCATTTGAAGTTCGAGATGAAGTGATCAAAGTGAAGGGGCAGGGTGATGTCACGATCAAGGTGCGCTCAACACGACATGGCCCTGTCATTTCCGATGTGCAACCAGCTTACGCGCAGTTTTTGAACAAAGACAAATATGCCATTGCATTGAGATGGACCGCATTGGATGTTGACAATCAAACCATCGTAGCCGGCATGGAGGCCAATTTTGCAAGCTCTGTGTCCGATTTGCGCCAGGCTTTTTCGAAGAACCATTCACCAATGCAAAGTGTGGTGATGGCAGATACACAAGGCAATGTGCTGTTCAAAGCTGCGGGCAAAGTGCCTGTGCGTTCAGCGGCGCACGATTTGAAGGGCATGGTGCCAGCACCAGGTTGGTTGAGTCAATACGACTGGCAGTCTTGGATTCCTTATGATCAAACGCCAGAGGTGTCACAAGCGGACATTGAAAAACGCGGTTGGCACGCCACTGCCAACCAAAAAATTCTGCCGACTGGTTATGCGCAGTTTTTTACCAATGACTGGACAGGACCCGAACGATTTGACCGAATTGCTCAATTGATGAATGCTGGCACCAAGTTTGATGCCAATCAGATGAAGGGCATGCAAGGCGACGTTCATTCACTGGCGGCTGTGCGTTTGCTCCCTTATTTACAAAGCTTGAAATCAGACCATGCCAAGGCTGCTGAAGCATTGCCTTTGTTGAAGTCTTTCAAAGGTGACATGACGGCAGATTCAGCAGGCGCTTTGATTTATTCCGTTTGGATTGATGAGGTCACCAGAGCCATTCTGATTCCCAAGTTGGGAGAAACCCGTTTTAAAGCCTTGTTCGGCAAGCGCGCTTTTCGACCAGCCATTGAAGGTGTTTTGGCTTCCCAAGATAAGTCTTGGTGTGGCGAAGCGGGTTGCCAAGCTTTGATGAACAAATCGCTTGATACGGCCTTGGACAAAATTGTGGCCATGCAGGGCGCCAAAGTCTCTGACTGGAACTGGGGACGCGCCCATCCGGCGCTTAGCGCACACAAACCTTTTGGCAATGTCAAAGCATTGGCGCCATTCTTTGATGTTTCAGGCCCGAGTGCCGGCGACAACTTCACGGTCAATGTGGGACAGTATTGGACCAGTAGCAGCACTGTGCCGTTTGCCACCCGACACGCCGCATCGATGAGAGCTGTGTATGACTTGGCCAACTTGGATGAGTCGGCTTTCATTTATCAGACGGGTCAAAGTGGCCATCCTTTTTCACCTCGTTACAGAGACATGAAAGACGAATGGGGCCAGGTTAAGTACCGGCCTTTGAGGATGAGTACCACTGGGCCGACTCAAATACTGCAACTTCGGCCTTGATCATTTATGCCAGGCGGGGATTGTTTTACCTGTCTTTGGTTTGCACTAGATCTTTTACTTAACATAATATACATCGTGTGAAGTTAAATAAGCTGATTCAATCTACTTTGGGCGGTTTGAAGCACTACCAGTCAACTTCATAGCAGATTCGAGCAATTTGACGGCATCAGGACGCTTGCCTTGAATTGCAAAATCCAAGGCCGTCAAACCCAATTGATTCTTCACTTCAACATCAGCACCTTCATTCAGCAGCAATTGAACTGATTTGGCATTGCCATAGCGCGCAGCCATCATCAACGGTGTGCTTCCATTGGGAGATTCAGCGTCAATGTAGGCACTTTCATCCAAAAGCAATTGAATAATATCCACATGCCCGCCGGTAGCCGCGTAATGCAAAGGCGTCCAGCCAGGATGATTGATGTCTGCTTGACGACTGACCAAGAGCTTAGCCAGCTGCAAATGTCCCTTTAAACTCACCAGCATCAAAGGTGATTCGCCATGCGCATTACGGACATTCAATTGTGTTTTCGGATGTTTGGCAATGGCCTCAAAAGACTGCAATGAACCGTGTACCAGACAAAGCAAAATGGCCGGTTCTGCGTTCAAACTCACCGTATTGGGATCAAAACCACGCGACAATAAGTTAGAAATGACTTTAACTTCATCATTGCGAATGGCCTTAAAAAAGTCTTCATAAGACCCAGCTGAAGCAAATCCAAAAAATGAAATAAATCCATATAAAACAACAAACTTTAATAAATTATTAAAGTATTTTGTAAGGTAAAAAAGGGATCTAAACATCAGAAATGCTCTTTGTAAATAAGCGGTCGAAATTGCGGCTCGTTAACTCCCCGACTTGCTCTGGTGTCATACCCCTTAACTCGGCCAAAATTTTGGCTACAAAAGGCACGTAGGAGGGGTTGTTGGTTTTACCGCGGTACGGTACGGGGGCTAAATAAGGGCTGTCGGTTTCAATCAATATGCGGTCAAGCGGCATCCAAGCCGCCACATCTCTCAAATCTTGGGCTGTTTTGAAGGTCAAAATGCCTGAAAAAGAGATGTAAAAACCTAATTCCAGTGCAGCCTTGGCCACATCCTGCGTTTCTGTGAAGCAGTGAAAGACGCCGCCAGCACTGCTTGCATCCCCTACTTCGCCCTCCTCTTTCAAAATCCTGAGGGTGTCATCTGAAGAAGAGCGAGTGTGAATGACCAAGGGCAGATGAGCTTGTCGAGCCGCACGGATATGGGTTCTAAAACGTTCTCTTTGCCAACCCATATCGTCTATGGTGCGGCCGCCTTTGCGCTCTTCCATTTGAAAGTAATCGAGTCCGGTTTCGCCAATCGCAATGACCCGTGGCAACGCCGCTTTACCAACCAAGTCTTGAACGCTGGGCTCATAGATGTTTTCATTGTCGGGGTGCACACCCACGGTGCTCCAGAAATTGTTGTGTGTTTGAGCCAAGTGGTGAACTTGGTCAAATTCTTCCATGGTGGTACAGATACAAAGGGCACGACTCACTTGAGCCTCCGACATCATTCTGCGAATGTCTGGCAGTTGGGAGACAAGTTCTGGAAAGGAAAGATGGCAATGTGAATCGGTGTACATACTAGGTGGGGCTGTTCATGATTTCACGTGCTTCAGTGCACAAAGCCTCTAACATGAGACCCGCATTGAACGGATGCTCAGACGTTTTGGCTGCTTGCGCAAGACGCTTGAACCAAGCGCTGAGCTTCGAAGATGAAAGCTTGAGTTTGGGCACATCTGCCTCATTGAAAAACCGCAGTGGCGCTTGAGATTGCTGCATCATCAAATCGTGACAAAGCTTTTGCAATGCATCGATCACTTCAGACGGCGGTAGATCTGCACAGAATGAAGCGTCACCCGAAAGCATGGCGCGTGGAAATTGAGACCACCATTTCACAGATTGACCTAAGTTTTGTTGCCTCAGAACTTCATCGGGACGGCCGCCAGCGGCCTTCAGCATCGTGACTGAATCTTCCTTAGAAATACCCTGCGACTCAAGCCAACTCAGCGCATCGGAAGTCGATGGCCAAATCATGGTGTGAATCAAACAACGGCTTCGAATGGTGGGCAACAATTGATGCGCGGCTTCTGTGGCCAAAACAAATTTCACATCACCTGGTGGTTCTTCCAAGGTTTTAAGAAGTGCGTTGGCCGTGACATGGTTCATGCGCTCAGCTGGAAATACCAAGACAGCTTTGCCGCGCCCACGGGCATTGGTTCTTTGAGAAAATTCGATGGCATCTCGCATGGCATCGATGCGAATTTCTTTGCTTGGCTTTCGGGTTTTATTGTCTATTTCAGACTGCGCCTTTTCACTGAGGGGCCATCCCAACTCCAACAAAATGGTTTCTGGCATGAGCACAAACAAGTCAGCATGCGTGTGAACGCTGAGCGCATGACAGCTGCCACATTGACCGCATGCACCTTGCGTCAAAGCGTTTGAAGACTCACACAGCCAAGCACTGACCATGGCGGATGCCAATTCATATTGGCCAAGCCCAGATGGGCCTTGTAATAGCCAAGCATGTCCTTGCTGCGACAGCAAGGACACATTTTGTTGATGCAACCAAGGGGCCATCGCATTCATTTCGTGTACGCCAATTCAATGGCCTTGAGGACATCAAGCCAAACCATTTCACGAGTTTGATTGGCTGCAATCTGAGCAAATCTGGTCGGTGATTCTTTCATTCTCTTGGCATAGCCATCACGCACAGATTCAAAGAAAGATTGAGGTTGAGATTCAAATTTATCAGGCACGCGGGCAGTGCTTAAGCGTTGCGCAGCCACCGCAGGGAGCAAGTCAAACCAAATGGTGAGATCGGGTTGACGCAAGGCTGTGCTAGGTACTTTTTGGACCATTTGCTCCAAGTTTTGAAGAACTTGCCAATCGAATCCTCGCCCGCCTCCTTGGTAGGCAAATGTGGCATCTGTAAATCGATCGCAAAGAACCACTTCTCCACGCGCCAAGGCGGGCTCTATGACCTGAACCAAATGTTCTCTTCGGGCCGCAAACATGATCAAAGCTTCCGTGAGGGGATCCATCGTTTCGTGCAAAGCCAGTTCTCTCAACTTTTCAGCCAAGGGGGTTCCGCCAGGTTCGCGCGTCAAAGTGACCACGTGGCCACGGCTCTTGAACCACTGAGCCAAGCCCTCAATGTGTGTGGACTTGCCAGCGCCATCAATGCCTTCAAAACTGATAAACCAAGATCGACTCATAAATTCATTGACCTTATTTGGATAGACCACGCTGGTATTTGTTCACAGCTTGATTGTGTTCATTCAGTGACATACTGAAATGGCTCGATCCATCGCCCTTGGCTACAAAATACAGGGCATTGGATTTGGCAGGTTCGAGAGCCGCCCTCAAAGCAGCTTTGCCAGGCATGGCAATGGGCGTGGGCGGCAAGCCTGAACGCGTGTAGGTGTTGTAGGGCGTATCTGTACGCAAATCGATTCGACGCAAATTGCCATCAAAGGCCTCCCCCAAACCATAAATGACTGTGGGGTCAGTTTGCAGGCGCATGCCCATTTTGAGCCGATTGTGAAACACTGCAGATATCAGGGGTCGGTCGCTGGCACGCCCTGTTTCCTTTTCAACAATGCTTGCCAAAATGAGTAAATCTTCCGAATTTGTAATCGCAATCGGAGAAGTTTTTTTAGACCATACTTCAGCCAATTGTCGATCCATTGCCTTCAACGCGCGTTTCATGATGGCAATGTCGGTAGATCCTTTGGAATAAGTGTAGGTATCGGGGTAGAAACGCCCTTCCGGATAGACATTGGGTCGTCCTAAAAGGGTCATGATTTCGGCATCAGTCATGCCTTGAGTCGTTAACTTAACGGTATCAGCTTTGGCCAAAGCCTGTTTAAATTGCCTGAATGTCCAACCTTCCACCAAAGTCAAGCTGCGCAAACTTTCCTCACCCCGAGCCAACATGTTCAAAACAGTTCTAGGCGACATATCTGCCGTGATTTCATAGCTGCCAGCCTTGATGGCACGGTCTTGTCCTGAGAGACGAAACCACAAACCGAGCAATTGGGGAGAAACATCGGCTCCAGCATCAGCAATGGCCTGTGCCACCCCTTTTGGCGTGGTGCCCAGCTCGATGGAGAGATCAACGACTTGCCCTGATGGGACATCCGTCGATAAAGGTGCGTTGGGTTTGAAGCCCATGGGCATGTGAAGCCATGCAACGCAAGCCGCCATCAAGACCAGGGTGAGCAAGCTGGTGAGCGTCAGCAAAGTTCTCCACGAACTGTTTTTCCGTGAAGATTTTGACTTTTTAGCTTTGGAGGCAGAACGGCTCAAACCTTGAATCCTTTGGGTTTCTCAGAGAAGATCATAATTCAGGGATGGAACTCCTTGAACCTCAATTGAATTTCTCCCCCTCTGGCGTACTCAGCCCCTCAGATTGGGGCCTCATTTTGGCCGAAGGACCCGATGCAGGCTCTTTTCTTCAAGGGCAACTGACCAACGATGTCTTGCTTTTGCCGCCGGGTCAAAGTCGCTTTTCAGGCTATTGCTCTGCCAAAGGCAGGCTTTTGGCCAGCTTCATCGTTTTGAAAATCACCGCAGACAAGTTTTTATTGGTCTGCCACCAAAATTTGATCGCAGCCACCGTCAAACGTTTGTCGATGTTTGTGCTGCGTGCCAAAGTCAAATTGACGGACGCTTCTTCGGAGTTTCAAGTTCTGGGGTATTTGGGGCAGGCAGCAGCTGACATCAGCCCTGCTTTGGTCGCTGGGGCACCGTGGCATGTCAGCCAACAAGCAGAATCCTATTTCATTCAATTGCACCCTGCTATAACGGCCACTGGAAAACTCGCTCGCGTTTTGCAAATCAGCCAAAACAGGACCTCCGATGACACGCCGTTGAAGACTGCGCCTGCGCCTTCTATTTCAAGTCAAGATTGGCAATTGGCAGAGGTTCTTTCTGGCATCAGCATGGTCGAAACTGCAACTTCAGAAGCGTTTGTGCCGCAAATGTTGAACTACGAGTCTGTGGAGGGCGTGAGTTTCAAGAAGGGTTGTTATCCGGGCCAAGAGGTGGTGGCCAGAAGTCAATTCAGAGGCACACTCAAACGCAGAGCCTTTGTCGTTTCATGCAGTGAACCCATGCATGTGGGTCAAGAAGTTTTTTCTGCAGACGATAAAGAGCAAGCTTGCGGCATGGTCTCTAGCGCCGCCAAATTTGAGCTTTCTGGAAGCGACAAGACCCAATGGTGGGGCATTGCCTCCCTGCAACTCAGTGCTCTGCAAAATGCGCTTCACTTAGGGCAAGCCGATGGGGCCGCCATGCAGGCTCATGCGCTGCCCTACCCTTTGCTTGAGGACATTTAAGTCAACTGGCGTGTCATTTCAATGTGGTCGATGCCGGCATCGTCAAATATGTCGCCGTGCGCTTTGAAACCCAATCGGCGATAAAAGCCTTCTGCGCTGCATTGGGCGTGCAAGATGACCGCTGTATCGCCGCGTTTTCTGGCCACTTCAATGAGTGATTCAACCACCATCTGACCAAGATGGCCACCGCGCAATGGCTTTGAAACAGCCATTCGGCCAATTTGAGCCACTTTGGGTTGAGGCTGGAGCAAACGGCCTGTAGCCACAGGCTGACCTAGCTTGTTGACAACAACGGCATGCAATGCCTTAGCGTCAAGTTCATCCCATTCAAGTTCGGGGGCAATTTCTTGCTCATGAACAAAGACTTCTGTGCGCAAAGGCGATGCCAAAGATTGCATCTCAGCCCATGATCCCATCTTGAGATCGACCACAGATTCTCCAGCTTCAAAGATGAGCAAGATGTGGCGCAAGGCTTCCGGAATGGGCTTGGAGGTTTGCGTTTGAGGATCAGCAAACACATAAATCAATTCGCCACTGATGAGTAGTTTGTCGCCTCGAAAAATGCCAGCCTGAAACACCATGGAAGAATTGCCCAACTTGCTGCACTTCATACCCACACTCAAGTCGTCGTCCATGAGCGCTGAGGCATGGTACTCCAAGGTGGCTTTTTTAACGTACAACTCGCCACCCAACATGGGAAAAGCTGTTTCGTAGGGCAATGCGACACGTCCCCAATATGCCGTGACTGCTGTATCGATGTAAGTCAAATAATGGCCATTGAAAACAATTTTTTGCATGTCGATTTCGGCCCACCGAACTCGCAGACGATGAAAAAAACGGAAATCACTTCGTTTCATGGTGATGTCTTTCTCAGAAAATTTGCCAAATTAAATGTGCGCGCTAAAAGCATTTTTCAAAGCCAGTCCGGCATCTTGGTGAGCGTGTTTGGCCTCGGGAATGACACGCCCCATATTGATAAAACCATGCACAACACCATGGTAAATCTCAAGATTGACCGGTACGCCAGCCATGCGAAGCAAATCTGCATAGGCAATGCCTTCATCGACCAAGGGGTCACATTCTGCCAAACCAATCCAAGCAGGGGCAAGGCTGTCATGACGTTCAGCCAACATGGGTGCAAAACGCCAGTCGTCTCTGTCTTTGCTGTCAATGTAATGATCAAAAAACCAATCGACAGTTGCCCTGTCCAGCATGAAGCCCTGGTCGTAAGTGCGATGTGATTCAGTTTCTTGGCGCGCAGCGGTGCCTGGGTAAAAGAGCAATTGAAGAGACAGCGGCAAACCCTGATCGCGCGCATGAATGGCACAGACCGCGGCCAATGTGCCGCCAGCGCTATCGCCACCGACAGCCAAAGCATGGGGCCGAAGTCCCAAAGACTTCGCTGATTGAGACACCCACTTCAGAGCGTCCCAGGCATCGTTCGTGGCGGTAGGAAAGCGGTGTTCCGGTGCCAATCGATAGTCGACAGAAATCACGGCGCAGTGCGCAATGCGCGACAACTCTCGGCACAGTACGTTGTGCGTTTGAATACTGCCAATGGTGAAGCCGCCGCCATGATAAAAAACCAAAGTCGGCAAAGGGGTACCTTCTGATTTGGCGATAGGCGCAAAAAGTCTGGCCTTGATCAGATGGCCGTCGCGCATGGGAATGTGCAAGTTTTCTACTCGGGCAATTCGGGGTTCAGGCAAGTCCAGAAGACTGGCAGACACTTCATAAAACAATCGAGCTTGTTGCGCCGTTAACAAATACAGGGGTGGACGACCTGCTCGATCGATATTGCGCAAAACCAAGCGCATGGCATCTGTAAGTCGGCTGTGAGAATTGGGATGTGTACCCATAGAGTTTTTTTATCGCCAATGTGACTGAGTGAGGGTTGTAGAGGCTGACTTCCTCTGCGACTTGCATTAGAGTGATGCATCATCGTAACGCATCCATTACAGTCATCATGGCCTTTATCAATTACGTCACCCAAATTCAAATCGATTTCGGCGCCATTCAGCTTTTGAAACAGGAATGTGAAAGGGTTGGCATTCACAAGCCCCTGATCATCACCGACCAAGGCGTCAAGGCAGCAGGCGTTTTGCAAAAGGCATTGGATGCGCTTGAAGGCGTGAAGGTGGCGGTGTTTGATCAAACGCCATCCAACCCCACAGAAGCGGCTGTTAGAGCTGCCAGCGTTGTTTACAAAGCCAATGGCTGCGATGGTTTGATTGCGGTGGGCGGTGGCTCTTCCATAGACTGCGCCAAGTGTGCCTCCATTGCCGTCAGCCACGAAGGCCCTCTCAAAACCTTCGCCACCATTGAAGGCGGATCGCTCAAAATTACCGACCGAGTGGCTCCCATCATTGCTGTTCCTACCACAAGTGGCACGGGCAGTGAAGTAGCACGCGGCGCCATCCTGATTGTGGACGATGGCCGCAAATTGGGCTTCCACTCCTGGTTCATTGTGCCCAAGGCCGCCATCTGCGATCCTGAGCTTACCTATGGTTTGCCTCCCATGCTCACAGCAGCCACCGGCATGGATGCCATTGCACATTGCATGGAAACTTTCATGGCCGCAGCCTTCAACCCACCTGCCGATGGCATTGGTTTGGATGGCTTGCAACGCGCATGGGCGCACATCGAACGGGCGACCAAAAATGGCCTAGACAAAGAAGCCAGAATGCACCTCATGAGTGCCTCCATGCAAGGAGCCATGGCCTTTCAAAAGGGCTTGGGGTGTGTCCACTCTTTGAGCCACAGCTTGGGCGGCGTGAATCCCCGCTTGCACCATGGCACCTTGAACGCCATGTTTTTACCTGCCGTGGTGAAGTTCAATGCCAGCGCCGAGTCCATGCAAAAAGAAAATCGCTTGAACCGCATGGCCCAAGTGATGGGTCTCAGTTCAGGGTCTGATATTCCACAAGCGATTCAAGACATGAATGCGCGCCTAGGATTGCCATCTGGCTTGAAAGCCATGGGCGTGACCGAGTCCTTGTTTGACGCTGTGATTCACGGCGCCATGGCAGACCACTGCCACAAAACCAACCCCCGCATTGCCACTCCCGAAGAATACAGAGAGATGCTCATCACTTCCATGTGATCAGAGATCCTGCACCTCCGCCATGTGAGGTTGGCGAAGCCATTGGGACAATTCGTCGGCAAGTTGCTGGCTGGCAGAGCATGCCGCCGTCCACACCTTGACTCTTGATTGCAAATCTTGGCCATAGGTTGTAAAGTCATTTCGATCAGGCAATTTGCCATTGGGCAATGTTTTGATCCACTCTGGGTTTGGCGCCAAAACCACAGTGTTGCTTAAAAATGGGGTGGCTTTGTGGCGCCATTTCAGTGTCTTGTCTAGCCAGCCTGGCACAACAGATTTTTGGAAATGAGGGTACAAGACTAGCCCCCTGTGTTGCTCAGGCTGCGCGCTGTTTGGCCAGTCAAGGTGCAAGTGGTAATCGGTAATGCCACCATCCCAATAGGCGCCACTGGGAGCGCCCACAATGTTGTGCACCGCCTTCAAAACAAAAGGAATGGCACAACTGGCTTGCAGCACATCCATGAAATTGTTGGGCGTGAGTGCCAAGTGCTTGGTTGTGTAATCTTGTGTGCCGAAGGGCAAATGACCAGAAGAAGAAAACACCACTCGCTCTAGCGATGCAGCCATGGCCTTGCGATGAATGATGTTGCTCAAGAAAGCCACGCCATAGCCCAAAGGACTCCAAAGAGGATGTTCGCGCTTGAGCAAGCCTTTGCCGCGAGACGTTAGCACATGCAATCGGTATCTGGGATGCGTGAGCAAAGACTCAATTGAACCGCCATAAAACAAATCCAAATTGTCTCGAAAGGCATCACTGACTTGTCGAGCGCTCGGAAACTTTTGACCTGGCTTTAACTCGTAATGCTGGTGAATGTAATCGTGCTCTAGGCGAAGCAGTCCTGCTAGGCTGTTGGGCATGCAAGCCGTGGCCATTCGCCAAGCGCCTATAGAGGCACCTACCAAATCAATGGTCTGTTGGCTGTTGGGCAGCCATTCATTGAACAAAAATCTGTCGATCGGCCCTAGGATCAAACCCTTGGGACCACCTGCTGCTGCTGGAATAACCCCGACATCCGATGCGCTCAAGCCGTGCCTTGCTAAATGCTGCTTAGCTTGCGGGCCGGCGTAAATGCAAAGGGCTTTCATGACAGCGTCAGTTGAGGTGTTTGAAAGACTTGAGGCGCATCAAGTTTTTTTCTGCAACTTGGCAAAAGCCGATGCCATGGCGCTTTGGCCTAAATTGCCAGCCTGCGCAGGACCCTGCGAACGATGGCTTTGATGACCCTGACGAGGTGCGCCTTCAAACTTATTTTCACGTCCACGTTGAGCGCCAGAAGGCGCTGCGTCGCTGAGCTTCATGGTGAGGCCAATTCGTTTGCGAGCCACATCGACCTCAGTCACTTTCACTTTGACGATGTCGCCAGTTTTCACCACTTCACGCGCGTCGGTGATGAATTTGTTGCTAAGTTGACTGACGTGAACCAAGCCATCTTGGTGGACACCCAAATCAACAAAGGCACCAAATGCCGCGACGTTGCTCACGGTGCCTTCCAAAATCATGCCTTCTTTCAAATCGCGAATGTCATCGACACCGTCATTGAAACGCGCCACTTTGAAATCTGGCCGAGGGTCACGGCCAGGTTTTTCCAACTCAAGCAAAATGTCCTTGACCGTAATGACACCAAACTTGTCGTTGGCAAACAATTCTGGGCGCAAGGTTTTAAGCATGTCTGCGCGGCCCATGACATTCTCAACTGGCTGCGCCACTTTGGCTATGATGGCTTCCACCACGGGGTAGGTTTCGGGGTGAACGCCCGTCATGTCCAATGGGTTGTCACCACCACGAATGCGCAAGAAGCCTGCACTTTGCTCAAAAGTTTTGGCGCCAAGTCCTGTGACCTTCAGCAGGTCTTGGCGATTTTTGAAAGCACCATTGGCCTCACGCCACCGCACAACAGCTTTAGCAACACCACCCGACAAACCAGAAACACGTGACAGCAATGGCACGCTGGCCGTGTTCAAGTCAACGCCCACAGCATTCACGCAATCTTCCACCACGGCTTCCAAGGTGCGCGCCAATTCTGTTTGATTGACGTCGTGTTGGTACTGTCCCACACCGATGGACTTCGGATCAATTTTGACCAACTCAGCCAAGGGGTCTTGCAAGCGGCGTGCAATGCTGGCCGCGCCGCGCAAGCTCACATCGACATCTGGCATTTCTTGGCTGGCAAATTCACTGGCGGAATACACAGAAGCGCCCGCCTCGCTCACTACCACCTTTTGAATTTCGGGGCTGTCGGGTGTTTTGAGTTGCTTGATGAGATCGGCCGCCAATTTGTCTGTTTCACGGCTGGCAGTGCCATTGCCAATGGCGATCAAATTGACGCCATGTTTTTGGCACAGTTTGTTCAAAGTATGCAAAGAGCCATCCCAGTCACGCCGAGGCTCGTGGGGATAAACCGTAGATGTTTCTACAAGCTTGCCTGTTGAATCCACCACCGCAACTTTCACACCAGTTCGAATACCAGGGTCCAAGCCCAACACCACACGAGGTCCTGCAGGCGCAGCCAATAACAAATCACGCAAGTTATCTGCAAAAACTTTGATGGCCACTTTTTCGGCGTCTTCACGCAAACGCGCAAAAAGGTCACGTTCTAAAGACAAGCTGAGCTTGACGCGCCATGTCCACAAAATGGTTTTGCGTATAAGGTCGTCGGATGGTCTGGCGCTGTGAGACCAATTCAGGTGCAAAGCGATGCGACCTTCTGCTAACGCATTGGCGGCTTGGGCAGCAGCCGTTGCAGTGAGGGGGGCATCAGAAGCATTGAGGGCTTGGGGTTCGGGCAAAGTCAGCTTGGCGTCTAAGAACTCCAAAGCACGGCCACGAAACACGGCCAAGGCACGGTGCGAAGGTACACGACCAATGGGCTCGCTGTAATCAAAGTAATCTCTGAACTTGGCCACTTCGGCTTGGTTTTCGTCTTTGCCCGAGGCCAAATGACTGGTGAACAGGCCTTCTTTCCAGAGCCACTCACGCAAAGCCTGAATCAGTGAGGCGTCTTCTGCCCAACGCTCAGACAAAATGTCTCGAACGCCATCTAGCACTGCGCCTACGGTTGAAAAGTCAGCGCCTTCAATGGCATCTGCTGGTTTCAAATAGGCTTGCGCTTCGTCTTGTGGATTGAGCGAAGGGTTGGCCCACAAAGCATCTGCCAAAGGCTCTATGCCAGCCTCTTTGGCAATCATGCCCTTGGTGCGGCGCTTGGGCTTGAAGGGCAAGTACAAATCTTCCAAGTCTTGTTTGGTAGCTGCTTGGTCAATGGCCAATTGCAACTCAGGGGTCAGCTTGCCTTGATCGGCAATGCTTTTGAGGATGGTGGCACGGCGCTCTTCCATCTCACGCAGATAGCCCAAACGGTACTCAAGTTCACGCAATTGAATGTCGTCTAAGCCGCCTGTGACTTCTTTGCGGTAACGGGCAATGAACGGCACGGTAGCGCCACCATCCAACAAACTCACGGCCGCCTGAACTTGCTCAGGACGAATTTTGATTTCAACGGCCAATTGGCCCAATATTTTCTGCATCTCGTCGGCTAACTTCTATGGATTTCTAAAACTCAGCCGACGAGTTTGCCACACTCTAGTGGCCTTTTTTAACTCCGAAGTTCGGCTTTGAGTTTTTCGCCAATATCGGGGCGTGCGGCAAACGGATTGGGCGGATTTTGCTGCTGAACAATGGCTTCCATGCGTGTTTGGACATTGCCCAAAGCCTGCGGATGGCTGTAAATGTAGAACTGATCGTTGGCTATGGACTCAAAGACCATTTCGGCCATTTGGGCGGCAGACACCTTGCCGCTGCTGACCGCTTTGTCGCTCATGGCTTGGCCAATCAGTTGGCTCTTGGTGGCCTTTTGGTGGGGTAAATCGGCCGGACGGTTGCGGTGGCTTTGGCTAATGCCTGTGGGGACGAAGTAAGGGCACAACACGCTGGCACTGACTTGGTCGGTCACCAGTTTCAGATCTTGGTACAAGGTCTCGGTGAGCGCAACTACCGCATGTTTACTCACGTTGTACACGCCCATGTTGGGAGCTGTGAGCAAGCCAGCCATGCTGGCGGTGTTCACGATATGACCTTCGTAGCCAGGATCTTTTTTGGCAGCCTCCAACATCATGGGCGTGAACAAGCGCACGCCGTGCACCACGCCCCAAACATTGACGCCCATCACCCATTGCCAATCGGCTACGGTGTTTTCCCAGATCAAACCACCAGACCCAACGCCAGCGTTGTTAAAGACAAAATGAGGTGCGCCAAATTGCGCTTGGACATCTTTGGCCAAGGCTTCCATTTGATCTGCATTGGAAACGTCTACGCGCTTGGCAAAAACCTTGACGCCTGTGGCCTTGATTTCAGCTTCTGCTTTGTCGAGTGCATCTTGCTGTACATCGACTAGTACCACATTCATTTTCAATCGGGCCGCAATGCGTGCACACTCCAAGCCGAATCCAGACCCGCCACCAGTTAAGACGGCTGTTTTGTTTTCAAAATTGCGAATCATGATTTGACCTTCTTCAAAATAAATCCATTACGGGGAAAGTGAACATGAAGCGTGCCTGCTCTGTCATCTTCTCGGCGCAATATAAGCCGTGTTTTGGTGGCAGCCACCAAAATGCCTGGCGTGGGCTCTAAGCCAAAATTGTCGGCTGTGATCGTCACCTCTGAACCTAAAGCAATGCCATGATCATCCACAAATGCAAGTTGAGAAACATCGGCGGGTGTTGCATTTTTGGCCGCTTCAACGGCTTGATCAGACTTCATCTTTTCAAAAGCGCCATGTCCGATGGCTTTCATACGGGCCATCCAATCTTTCAGCAATGGCGTGGCATTCAAGATACCCGCCACACTGGGTGTGCGCTCAAGCGTGAACCACATGGGATGGTAAGCAGAAAAGTCTGCAATGGTGGGCGTATCTCCCATCAAGTAGGGATTCTCAGTGAGCATGTCGGACAAGCGACGCAATTGGCTTTTGTAGGTGCTGGTGCCCTCCCCCAATGACATTCTTGCAGCCCCCCCGCGCATGGCAGCTCGGTCGGCCACAAAGGCTTGTACGGCTGCTTCGGGTGCACCAGCAAACACATCCGCTATACCTGAAGGTTGAAAGTTATAAGCCATGGCTGCAGGAAAAACTTGGCTGTCTGCCCATTGCGCCACAATTCTGGATGCGCCATTGACAGGTGTTGGATAGAGACTTGGTGCAGGTGCCAATTTTTCTAAAACATCAGCGATCAAAGCGGTGTCGCAATAAATGTCAGCACCTATTTGCAAAACAGGTGTGCGTCGATAGCCGCCGGTCAAAGCCGTGAGGTCAGGCTTTGGCATGATCATGGGAATGATCACGCTTTGCCAAGCCAACTTTTTGTAACCCAAAATCAACCTGATTTTTTCTGCAAACGGTGACGTTGGGTAGTGATGAAGAATCAGTTGGCTCATGGCTTGGCTTTCTGGATGGGCACCGACTTAAATTAACTTCACAAGTTGCTTGCCAAAGTTTTGACCTTTGAGCAAACCAAGGAAAGCCTCGGGTGCAGCGGCCAAGCCTTGCGCAATGGTTTGACGAGGGTTGAATTTGCCACTGGCAATCAATTCCGCCAGTTCAGCCAAAGCTTCAGGCCAAACTTCCATGTGCTCGCTCACAATGAAGCCTTCGATGGCCATGCGGCTCTTCAAAATCAAGGTGGGATTGGTCATGGGCAATGGCTCACCGTTGTAACCCGCAATCATGCCGCACACAGCAATGCGCGAGAAATCATTGGCGCGCAACATCACGGCATCTAGCACCATGCCACCCACGTTTTCAAAATGGCCGTCAATGCCATTGGGACAAGCCTCTCTGAGTGCTTTGGACAAGGAGATGTAATCGGCATGTTCTTTGTAATCGACGCACGCATCAAAGCCCAGCTCATTGACCACGTAATCGCATTTGGCTTTGCCCCCTGCAATACCCACCACACGCAAGCCTCGTGATTTGGCCAAAGCGCCAAACGCACTGCCAACGGCACCGCTGGCTGCGCTGACGGTGACTGTTGCACCGGGTTTGGCTTGAATGATTTTGACCAAGCCATACCAAGCTGTCACGCCAGGCATGCCCACGGCTCCGAGGTAATGGCTGATCGAAATTTTTTCAGCGTTCACATGCTTGAGTGCGCCCACAGTGTCAGCGTTGATCACGCTGTACTCTTGCCAGCCACCCATGCACAAAACCGTTTGGCCCACTGTGAACTTGGCATGCTTGCTTTCAACCACTTCACCGACGGTACCGCCAATCATGGCCTCACCCAAGGGCTGAGGTTGTGCATAGTTTTTACCAGCGTTCATGCGACCGCGCATGTAAGGGTCTAAGCTGAGGTAATGGTGCTTCACCAATACTTGACCTTCTTGAAGCGCAGGTGTTTGGGCCGTGATTAACTTGAAGTTAGAAGCTGTTGCTTCGCCTTCGGGGCGATTGTCTAAAACGACGATGTGATTGGTAGGCATGTTTGTCTCTTGGTTGAATTGATTTAATCAGTTGAAATAGGCGATGTCACAGAGGGCGTTCGTTTGACATATTTGAAAGTGCCAGTGGCATGTGCACACAACTGACCCGCAGCGTCATACACCTTGCCGTCTGTGAAGGCCATGGTTTTGGTGCGATGGAGCAACAAGCCTTTGGCCACCAAATGCTCATCCCCAGTGGTTTTGGCAGGCCGCATAAAACTTGTTTTCATTTCTATGGTGACCACACCCATGTCTTGCTCCACACTTCGAGCTGCCGTGGCCATCACCACATCAAGCAAGGTCATGACAGCACCACCATGGGTAATGTCAAAGGAATTGTGGTGCTCAGGGCGGGGACTGTAATGCAACTCAGATGTGCCGTCCTCGAACTTCTCTAAGGTGAAGCCAAGATTGGCTACAAACGGAATGTGAACGCCAAATGGAATGCTCATGAGAGTGCTTATCCACCGATGATGGCGCTCACGCCACCGTCTACAGCCAACCACTGGCCAGTAATGTGCTTGCCGGCTTCGCTGGCGTACAACAAGGTCAGGCCTTTCAAATCTTCGTCATCGCCCAAGCGACGCAAGGGTGCGTGGCTGGCCATTCGATCAACGCCCATTTTCTCGAGCAAGCCGTAAGTCATTTTGCTGGGGAAGAAGCCTGGGCATATGGCATTCACGGTAATGCCGTGTTGGCCCCACTCACCCGCCAATGCTTTGGTGAAATTGACCACAGCGCCTTTAGAAGTGTTGTAAGCAATGGTTTGCATCTCGGGTGGGTTGCCAGCCAAACCAGCAATGGAAGCCACGTTCAAGATGCGACCGCGGCCATTAGGGATCATGGACAAATTGGCCACTTCTTGAGCCAAGATGAAATAACCCCGCACATTGAGGTTCATCACCTTGTCCCATGCAGAAACAGGGTGCACTTCTGCAGCAGCACCCCAAGTGGCACCGGCATTGTTGACCAAGATGTCAATGCGGCCCATTTTTTTCACGGTCTCTTGGGCCAGACGACGGATGTCTTCTTCTTTGCCACAGTCTGCTGCGATGAAATCCGCTTCAATGCCGGCGGCTTTAAGTTCTGCAACAGCCTCTTGCAAATCATCCGCCTTGCGTGAGCTCAACATCACACGGGCCCCAGCTTCACCCAAGGCGTGAGCCATTTGCAGTCCAAGGCCACGAGAGCCACCTGTGACCAAAGCAATTTGTCCTGTTAAGTCGAAGAGTTGTTTGACGGTCCGTGTCATGTTCAATCCTTTGTAAAAAATTAATTCCAAAAATCCATGCACTGTCGCTGCGCAACAATGTCTTTCATGAAGGGTTTGATGCCCAAGTGATCTGGATGGTTTTGGTAGGCAGTCAATGCCGCTTCATCTTTGAAAACAGAGTTCAAAATCACATCGCAAGTGCAATCCAACCCCTCCGTCTTGAGGCCTACTTCAAAGAGTTCAATGCCAGGCACTAAGTTTGAACAACTCATGAGCACTTCACGTGCTTTTTGCATGTTTTGCGCTTTAGACTGCCCTTGCGCTTCCTCTTTCAGAGTCCACATCACAATGTGATGCAGTCTTTTTGACGCATGGTTAATTTGGCTCATCAGAATGCCTCCTCCGATAAATTGGCACAGGTCATGTCGCGGTTGCCGACCACATTGAGCCAAGCATCAATTTTGGGCAACTCGTAGCGGTAAAAGTATTTGGCAGCCGCCTGTCGGCCTGTCTGCGCAGGTGATGCTTGACCTCGGCAAGAGGCGCTGACATCCAACCAAACCCAAGCCAAGACCAAGTGACCAAAGGCTTGCAAATACGGCACGGCATTGGCCAGGGCCACTTGCGGTTGGCCTGTAGACCAAGCCATTTGAGTGGCCTGTGTGACTTTTTGAAGTGCAGAAGTCAGTGCTTTGGCATCATCGGCCAAATCAGGAAAAGCTTGTGCTTTTTGCGCTGTGGCCAACATGCGAGCGGCCAACAGTTTCACACCTCTGCCCTCTTCCATCAGCACTTTGCGACCCAACAAGTCCATGCCTTGAATACCATGGGTGCCCTCATGAATCATGTTCAGGCGGTTATCACGCCAGTACTGTTCAACGGGAAAATCTCGGGTGTAGCCGTAACCCCCATGAATTTGAATGGCCAAGCTGTTGGCCTCTAGGCACCATTCGCTGGGCCAGCTTTTGGCAATGGGCGTTAAAACTTCTAACAACAATCGCGCTTCATCTGCAGTTTCTGCAGAACCCGTGTGCTGTTCGTCAACCAATTTGGCGCAATACAATTCAAGTGCCAAGGCACCTTCGCAATAAGACTTTTGGGCCAGCAACATGCGCTTGATGTCGGCGTGCTCAATGATGCGAACTTGAGCTTGCGCAGCATCTTTGACCACTTTCTGCGTGCCACCCGCAACAGGACGACCTTGAGGTCGGTTTTTGGCGTATTCCAAGCTGGCTTCATAACCCGCCATGCCCAACATGGTGGCGGCCAAGCCCACGCCAATGCGCGCTTCGTTCATCATGTGAAACATATAACCCAAACCGCGACCGGGTTCACCCACCAAGTAGCCGACAGCACCAGAGCCGTCTGAATCTGTGTTGTCGGTCGCAACTCTGAATTTGCCTTCACCAAAATTTAGCAATGTGTTGGTGGTGCCGCGCCACCCGCACTTGTGATTCAGGCCCGCCAAAGCCACATCATTGCGAACCCCCGTCAATTGACCATCGGTATTCACCATTTTCTTGGGAACAATGAACAAGGAAATGCCTTTAACGCCGGGAATCAATTTGCCATCGGGTCCTGGAATTTTGGCCAACACCAAATGGATGATGTTTTCAGTGAGTTCGTGTTCACCGGCCGAGATCCACATCTTGTTGCCTTTGAGGCGATAGCGCGCACCCAAAGGATCTTGTTGAAACGCATCACCATCGGGAGTGGCACGTGTCATCACATCGCTCAAAGAAGACCCAGCTTGCGGTTCAGACAAGCACATGGTGCCAGACCAACGGCCCGAGAACTCATTGAGTGCGAATACTTTCTTTTGCAATTCCGACCCGTGCGCCATGAGCAAATTGGCATTGCCCACAGTCAACAGGCCAGAGCCCATGCTGACCGAAGCCATGGCAAAGAAAGTGTTGGCCGCCGCTTCAACGGTATAGGGTAACTGCATGCCCCCAATTTCGTAATCTTGTGCCGCGCTCAACATACCGGATTCGGCATAGGCTTTCTGTGCTTCATGTGTTGCTTGAGGCAGGATCACTTTTTCACCATCAAAGCGGGGCTCTTCGGTATCCACCAAGCGGTTGAAAGGCGCGTATTTTTCGCGGGCAATGCGCTCGCAAGTATCTAACACAGCATCAAATGTTTCTTGGCTATGGTCGGCAAAACGCGCGCGTTGTTGCAGCTGGTTAACGTCTAACCATTCGTACAACAAAAAATTCAAAGTAGTCCGAAGGCTCATGGCGATTAGGTCTCAGTGGAAATGAAAACGGGCGGCCTGCATGGATAGCGGGACGCCCGTGACTGCTTAGCGCGTGGCTTTAGAGCACTTCAAAAATGCCGCAAGCGCCCATGCCACCACCTATGCACATGGTGACAGCCACTCGCTTGGCACCGCGGCGTTTGCCTTCGATCAAAGCATGTCCTGTGAGACGCTGTCCACTCACACCGTAAGGGTGACCCACGGCAATAGCGCCACCATTGACATTGAGGCGTTCAGGTGGAATACCCAAGGTGTCACGGCAATACAAAACCTGCACTGCAAAAGCCTCGTTCAATTCCCACAAATCGATGTCAGAAACTTTCAGGCCTAAACGTGCCAATGCTTTGGGCACTGCGTAGACAGGGCCAATGCCCATTTCGTCTGGTTCGCAACCAGCAACCGCAAAGCCCAAGAAGCGGCCCAGAGGTTTCATCCCGCGTTGCTCGGCCAATTTTTCATCCATCAAAACGCAAGCACCTGCGCCGTCTGAAAATTGGCTGGCGTTACCTGCAGATATCAAACCGCCAGGCAAAGCTGAGCGCAGACCTGAAATGGCTTCAACTGTTGTGCCTTCACGCAAACCTTCGTCGACGCTCACGGTGACTTGCTTGGTCATAAGGCCCATGGTTTTGTCGATGACACCCGCAGACACTGTGATCGGTGCAATTTCATCGTTGAACAAACCAGCGGCTTGGGCTGCGCAAGCTTTTTGTTGGCTGGCCGCACCGTATTCGTCCATGCGATCACGGCCAATTTTGTAGCGTTTGGCCACTTGCTCTGCCGTTTGCAACATGTTCCAGTAAATTTCTGGCTTCATCTTGGCCAAAGCCAAATCTTGCAACATGTGTTGGTTGGCTTCTTGTTGAACGCAAGAAATGCTCTCAACACCACCCGCTACATACACTTGGCCTTCGCCAGCAATGATGCGCTGAGCCGCCAAAGCAATGGTTTGCAAGCCAGATGAACAGAAACGATTGACAGTCATGCCAGACACAGAAATGGGCAAGCCCGCCTTCAAGGCAATTTGACGTGCAATGTTGGCGCCTGTAGCACCTTCAGGTGTGGCGCACCCCATGATGACGTCTTCAACTTCTGCAGCATCAATGCCAGCGCGTTGAACGGCGTGTTGAACAGCATGGCCACCCAATGTTGCGCCATGGGTCATGTTGAAAGCACCCTTCCAGCTCTTGGCCAAAGGTGTGCGTGCGGTCGAAACAATGACGGCGTTGGTCATATTGAATACCTCTGATCAGTTGAAAGTTTTACCGTCTGCTACCAAACGGGCAAGCAGCGGTGCGGGTTGCCAGAAAGCGGCATCGTCGCGTGGGTTTTTCGCAAAGCGTTTCATGGCTTCGGCCACGTTGAACAAACCAACTTGGTCTGCGTACAACATAGGGCCACCACGGAAAATGGGGAAGCCATATCCGGTGAGGTAAACCATGTCGATATCGCTGGCTTTGCTGGCAATGCCCTCTTCCAAAATGTGTGCAGCCTCGTTGACCAAAGAGAATACCAAGCGCTGCACAATTTCTTCATCCGAAATTTTGCGAGGGGTGATGCCTTCAGCGGCGCGGTGTTTTTCAATCATCTCCACCACCAGCGGACTGGGGATGGCATCGCGCTTTCCGGCTTGGTAGTCGTACCAGCCTGCGTTTGTCTTCTGGCCAAAGCGGCCCATCTCACACAAGAGATCGGCTGTTTTGCTGTACTTCATGCCAGGACGCTCGATATTGCGACGCTTGCGAATGGCCCAGCCAATGTCGTTGCCGGCCAGGTCGCCCATGCGGAAGGGGCCCATGGCAAAGCCGAATTTCTCAACGGCTTTGTCGACTTGTGCGGGGGTACAGCCTTCTTCAATGAGGAAACCAGCTTGACGGCTGTATTGCTCAATCATGCGATTGCCAATGAAGCCATCGCACACGCCAGACACCACAGCTGTTTTCTTGATCTTCTTGCCCAAAGCCATCACGGTGGCCAGCACGTCTTTGCTGGTCTTGGCGCCGCGGACAACCTCCAACAATTTCATGACGTTGGCAGGGCTGAAGAAGTGCATGCCCACTACATCTTCTGGTCGCTTTGTGAAGGAAGCAATTTTGTTGACGTCCAGGGTGGAAGTATTGGAGGCCAAGATGGCACCAGGCTTCATCACTTCGTCGAGCTTCTTGAAGACGGCTTCTTTCACGCCCATCTCTTCAAACACGGCTTCGATGACCAAGTCGGCGCTGCCAATGTCGTCGTAGCTCAAGGTGGTGGTGAGCAAGGCCATGCGCTGTTCGTATTTGTCTTGCTTCAGCTTGCCCTTTTTAACCTGAGCTTCGTAGTTCTTGCGAATAGTGGCCACACCGCGGTCCAAAGCTTCTTGCTTCATCTCGAGCATCTTGACAGGAATGCCTGCATTCAAGAAATTCATAGAGATGCCGCCTCCCATGGTGCCCGCGCCAATGACGGCCACAGACGCAATGTTGCGCTTGGGCGTGTCTTCTGGCACATCGGGAATTTTGGAAGCTGCACGATCGGCCATGAAGATATGACGAAGAGCTCGGCACTCAGGTGTCCACATCAGGTTGGTGAAAATTTCACGCTCGAAGACCATGCCGTCTTCGAATTTCTTTTTGGTAGCGGCTTCAACAGCGTCCACACACTTGGGTGGTGCTGGGAAGTTTTTGGCCATGCCTTTAACCATGTTGCGTGCGAACTGAAAGTACGCATCGCCTTGGGGGTGTTTGCATGGCAAGTTGCGAACCAAAGGCAAGGCAGAACCATCGGCGTGCTGTGCCGCCAATTCTTTGGCGTAAGCCAATGCCTCAGCCGCCAAAGCCTCAGCAGATGTAGCCATGCGATCAAACAATTTTTGGCCAGGCAACATGGCCAACATTTCGCTGTTAATGGGCTCGCCACTGACAATCATGTTGAGTGCAGGTTCTACGCCCAAAACGCGTGGCAAACGTTGTGTGCCACCAGCACCAGGAATCAAGCCCAGCTTCACTTCGGGCAATGCCACCTTGCAACCAGGCGCAGCGATGCGGTAATGGCATCCCAATGCCAACTCCAAACCGCCCCCCATGGCGACAGAATGAACTGCCGCCAACACGGGCTTGCCAGAGTTTTCACAAGCGCGAATGACGCTGAGCAAATTAGGTTCTTGAATGGCTTTGGGAGATCCAAATTCACGGATGTCTGCACCACCCGAAAAGGCTTTGCCAGCGCCAGTGATGATGATGGATTTGATGGCAGCATCGCTGTTGGCTTTGGTCAGACCATCGGTGATACCGATGCGAGTTGATAGGCCCAATCCATTGACAGGCGGATTGCTCATGGTAATCACGGCGACATCGCCAATGACTTTGTATTCAGCGGTCATGCTGCTTTCCTCTCAGGTGGTATCTGTCTCTAAAAAAGAACGGGCGTTCTATTTTGCCAATTCTAGGGGGTTTCAAACTTGGTGGGTAGCCCTTATGTCGCTCAAGAGACGCATGAGCAACATGGGCAATATGGCCAAAGCAACTTCAAGGTTTTAAACCTCCAGCCACTCCTTGCGAATGTAGGTGTTCTCATTCAACTCTGTGGGGGTACCCTCAAACACAATGCTGCCATGCCCCATCACCAGGGCGCGATCAGAAATTTTCATGGCGATGGTGAGTTTTTGCTCTATGAGCAAGACAGAGACGCCGCGTTCTTTCAATTTTTGAAGGTATTCCCCCACCAACACCACAATTTTGGGCGCCAAACCTTCGGTAGGCTCATCAATGATGATGAGATCGGGATCACCCATCAGGGTGCGACAAAGTGTCAGCATTTGTTGCTCACCGCCAGATAAGACGCCTGCCTCCGTATGCTGCCTTTCCAGTAGTCTTGGGAACATTTGATACATGTCGTCAAAACTCCAGCGAGCACCTTTGCCACTGCCTTTTTGACCCAACAGCAAATTTTGGTGAACGGTTAGCTTAGGAAAAATATCTCGATTTTCGGGCACGTAACCCAAGCCAAGGTGTGCAATTTCGAAGGCTTTTTTACCCACAATTTGCTTGTCTTTCCAGTGGATATCGCCTTGGCAATCAACCAATCCCATGATGGCTTTGGCCGTTGTCGACCTTCCCGAGCCATTTCGTCCAAGCAAAGCCACAATTTCGCCGGCCTTGACGTTGAAGCTCACGCCATGAAGCACATGGCTTTTGCCATAAAACGCATGCAGGTTGTCGATGTTTAGCATGTCAATGACCTCCTGCTTGTTCTTCGTCCACGTGCGAGCCCAAGTAAGCCTCTTGCACTTTGGCATTCGATCGAACGGCCTCTGGTGTGTCGTAAGCAATAACCTCACCGTAGACCACAACGGCAATTTTGTCGGCCAAACCGAACACAACGCCCATATCGTGTTCCACAGTGAGCAGCGTTTTACCGACGGTCACCTCTTTGATCAAATTGATAAAGCGTGAGGTTTCGCTTTTGCTCATGCCCGCGGTAGGCTCATCCAACAGAATCACGTTGGAACCACCCGCAATGGTGATCCCAATTTCAAGCGCTCGCTGTTCTGCATAGGTCAAGTTCATGGCCAACAAATCACGTTTTTTATCAAGGCGAATCATTTCCATGTATTTCTCAGCCAATTCATTGGCATCCTTGAGGCCCGACAAAAATTTGAGAAATGTGTACTTGTAGCCGAGACTCCAAAGCACGGCACAACGCAGGTTTTCAAAAACACTGAGCTTTGGAAAGATATTGGTGATTTGAAAACTGCGAGACAAACCCATTCGATTGATTTCGTAGGGGGCTTTGTGATCGATGCGTTGACCATTCAATAGAATTTCACCACTGGTCGGGCCAAAGCGGCCGCTGATGAGATTGAACAAGGTGGACTTGCCGGCACCATTGGGGCCAATGATGGCAACACGTTCACCCGCGTTCACCGCCAAATTGGCTCCGCGAATGATTTCTGTTTTGCCGAAATTCTTTCGAAGATCTTTGAGTTCTAGCGCATAAGACATCACGCTGTCTCCCGACGTTTAATTTCTTTTTCAATTTCGACTTGGATGTCACCCCACTCAATGAGGAAATGACGCCGAACCACTTCAAACAATCCCAAGCCAGTGAGCATGACGAAGATGGATCCAAACCAACTGTCCACGCCCTTGGCATTCAGGGTGGTGCCCATGAATTTCAAGGTGTCACCCAAGGCAGAATTGAGTTGCAAGTGATAAACCATTTCAATCATGGCACCTGCACCAATGAGAGCAACAAAACCCGTGACAAACAAAGCCAAATAACTGACCCAAATTTGTTTGAGTTTGCCAAACGCTGCCACCCTCAAGTTCATCATGATGAGGCTGGCAATACCGCCAGGCGCATACATGACCATGAACAAGAACAACAAGCCAAGGTAAAGCAACCATGCCTTCGTCAGTTCTGACAAAAGCACAAAGGCAAGCACCATGAGGATTCCACCAATAATGGGGCCAAAAAAGAAAGTGGCGCCCCCCAAGAAAGTGAACAGCAAATAGCCGCCAGAGCGCCCTGCTCCAACCACTTCTGAAGTCACAATTTCAAAGTTGAGAGCGCCCAATCCGCCAGAGATACCTGCAAAAAATCCCGCGATGATGAAGGCAAAGTAACGCACACGCTGGGTGTTGTAACCAATGAACTCAACCCTTTCTGGGTTGTCTCGCACCGCGTTCAAAATTCTGCCCAGGGGTGTTTGGGTGAACGCATACATGAGCGCCACACAGATGAAGGTGTAAATGGCAATCAAATAATAGACTTGGATTTGCGGGCCAAATGTAATGCCCCAAACCGTTTGACCGGCGACACGGTTGCCCGAGATACCTGCCTCGCCACCAAAAAATTCAGAGAACATGAGTGACATGGCAAACACCAACTCAGCCACACCCAGCGTGATCATGGCAAATGGGGTCCCTGATTTTTTGGTGGTCACGTAGCCCAACAAAACAGCAAAGCCAATGCCAGCAAAGCCGCCAATCAAGGGCAACAAACTCACGGGAATGCTGGATGTGCCGGCTGTGATCGCGTTCAGTGCATGGATGGCCACAAAAGAGCCCAAGCCCGTGTAAACAGCATGACCAAAGCTCAGCATGCCGCCTTGTCCCAGCAGAATGTTGTAAGACAGGCAGGCAATGATGGCAATGCCCATTTGCGCCAACATGGTGCCTGACAAATTGCTGGTGAAAATGAGCGGTGCAAAAATCAAGACGATGGCAAACAAACTCCAGATCACCCATCGGCCAACGTTGTAAGGTTTAAAGTGATAAGTTTTCATGATCTCATCCTTCCCTGGTTCCCAGCAGCCCCTTAGGACGGAAAATCAGTATCAAGACCAAGAACAAGTAAGGCAAGATGGGCGCGACTTGTGAGACTGTCAATTTCAAAACTGAGTTGTTGGCAAGTGCGTCTGAAAGTTGGAAGCCTAGGTCTTTGGCCACACTCACAAACGAGTAGTCAAACGCGATGGCAAAAGTTTGAATCACACCAATGAGCAAGGAAGCCAAAAATGCACCAGACAGCGAACCCATGCCGCCGACCACCACCACCACGAAAATAACAGATCCCACTGTGGCCGCCATGGCAGGCTCGGTGACAAAGGTGCTGCCACCGATGACCCCCGCCAAACCAGCCAAGCCAGTGCCTGCACCAAAGACCATCATGAAAACACGGGGCACGTTGTGGCCCAATGACTCAACTGTTTCAGGGTGTGTCAGGGCAGCTTGAATGACCAAGCCAATGCGTGTTTTGGTGAGCAAGAGCCACAAGGACAACAGCATCAACAAGGCTACAAACATCATGAATGCTCGAGTGGCAGGAAATGGAGAGCAAACAATTCGGATGGCATCGTCAATGGATTTGCACATCTCAGCAGGTGCAGCTCCCCAAACCATGCTCAGACCTTGGGATGTGTGATTAATTAGGGTGAATGCAGAGCCTTTGAGCAATTCTGGCGGTACAAACTCCACCGCTGTTCGGCCCCAAATAAGTTGGACCAATTCATACACAATATAAGACAGTCCAAAGGTGACCAAGAGTTCGGGCACATGTCCAAACTTGTGTACTTTGCGAAGGGTGAGGCGCTCAAAAATGACACCACAGCCGCCCACGAGAATGGGTGCAATGATCAGTGCGGGCCAAAAACCAATGATGTTGGTTAGCGTGAAACCGAAATAAGCGCCAATCATGTAGAAAGACGCGTGGGCAAAATTCAAAACGCCCATCATGCTGAAAATCAGCGTGAGCCCTGAACTGAGCATAAAAAGCAACAACCCGTAGCTCAAACCATTGAGCATGGAGATGATGAAGAACTCCATATAAAACTACCTTCTGCCAGCTATGGCAAGTCAAAAAAACAAGAAGGGCCCAACCCCATGAGGAGCGGGCCCAACTAAAGACTCATTCAGGTTAGCCTGGACGCTTCATTTGGCAGCTGGTGGGCGTGCTTGAAATGTAGGAAGGGAACTCTTTGACAGGAATCAAAGTCATGCCAGTGTTTTCAACACTGTAGTTGTACTTTTTGTCTACCTTGCTCCAAACTGTGAGGTACAAAGGCTGCTGCAACTGGTGGTCAGCTTTGCGCATTTGAACTTCGCCGTTGAAGATACTCTTGGTGGTTAAGCCTTCCATGGCTGCAGCCACTTTGGCAGGCTCAGTTGACTTGGCCTTGGCCATGGCATCGCCTAAAACGGCAAAAATGCTGTGGACGGAACCAGTGTAGAAGTCGTCATTGAATTTGGCTTTGAATTCGTCTTGCCATTTGTCCATTTGACCGCCCATTTTGTAATGGCCGTAGGCGATTTGGAAGACTCGGCCTTCACCGGATTTGCCCAAAGCGGTAGGTGTGCCTGTGACGCCGGTGTAGTAAGTGTAGAAGTTGCCGTTGTAGCCGCCTTCGTTGGCAGCCTTGACCAACAAAGCCAAGTCAGAACCCCAGTTACCTGTGACCACAGAGTCTGCACCGGACGCCTTGATTTTGGCGATATAGGGTGCGAAATCGCGAACCTGAGCCAAGGGGTGCAAGTCTTCACCGACGATTTGAATGTCGGGACGCTTGCGAGAGATGCCTTCTTTGAAGAACTTGGCAACTTGGTGGCCGTGTGAGTAGTTCTGGTTCAGCAAAAACACCTTTTTGGTTTCGGGGCGGTCTTTCATGAAGGTGGTCAGGGCTTCCATTTTCATGGAGGTATCTGCATCAAAACGGAAGTGCCAGTAGTTGCATTTGCTGTTTGTGAAATCTGGATCAACGGCAGAGTGGTTTAAGAAAATAATTTCTTTGCCAGGATTGCGTTCGTTGTGTTTGCTCACCGCTTCAATCAAAGCCCCTGCCACGCCAGAGCCATTGCCTTGCGTGATGTAGCGAATACCTTGGTCGGTCGCGGCCTTCAAAGCGTTCAAGCTTTCAGCAGGGCTGAGTTTGTTGTCAAAACCAATCACTTCAAATTTCACGCCTGCTGGGTTGATCTTGCTGTATTTCTCTGCAAAAAACTGAAAGCTTTTGAGTTGGTTGTTTCCAACTGGGGCCATCAGACCTGAAAGTGGATCGATCCAAGCGATCTTGACTGTTTCGCCCTTTTGAGCAAAAGCACCCAGAGCAGACAATGCCAAAGAGGCAACAACAATTGAACGCACTGCAAATTTCATATTTAGCTCCAACAGTTATGAAAAAAATTAATGGTGTCAGCGTAACTGTTTTACGCGAAATAACGGTCGGGGTTTGCCCTATGCGTTATCGCAGAAGCGACTAAAAACAAACAACTGACCTCGTGAAAACCCCCAGAAAATGCAACAACTCAGGCACCAGGGAGCTTGTAGTCAGCCAACTGCTCTCGCAATTTGGTTTTCAACATTTTCCCTGTCGCGCCTAAGGGAATAGCGTCCACAAAGATCACGTCGTCGGGAATTTGCCACTTGGCTGTTTTGCCTTCATAAAACTTCAGCAAATCAAGCGACGTGAATTCGGCACCCGGCTTTTTCACCACACACACTACCGGCCGCTCATCCCACTTTGGATGCGGCATGCCAATGCAAGCCGCCATCATCACATCAGGGTGCGCCATGGCAATATTTTCAATATCAATCGAGCTGATCCATTCCCCACCCGACTTGATGACGTCTTTGCTTCGATCGGTGATTTGCATGAAGCCATCCTCATCGATGGTGGCCACATCGCCTGTGGGAAACCAACCATCCATTAAGGGGGATTCACCTTCTTGCTTGTAATACTCTCGAATAATCCAAGGGCCTTTGACCAACAAGTCGCCATAGGTTTTGCCATCATGTGGCAAGGTCTCTCCCGCATCGTTCACAATTTTCATGTCGACGCCAAAAATGCAACGCCCCTGTTTGAGTCGCAATTTCATTTGCGCGTCTGCAGGCAATTTCAAGTGCTTGTTTTTCAAGGTACAAAGCGTGCCTAAAGGGCTCATTTCGGTCATGCCCCAAGCATGCAAAACATCAACGCCATAAGACTCACGAAAGGCGTCAATCATGGCGGGAGGGCAAGCAGATCCGCCAATCACGGTGCGCTTCAAGGATGAAAACTTCAAAGCATTTGGTTTCATGTGGCTTAAAAGCATTTGCCAAACAGTTGGAACACCCGCTGCAAAACTGACTCCTTCTGCTTCGATCAGTTCATAGACAGATTTACCGTCAAGCGCTGGGCCAGGAAACACGAGTTTGGCACCCGTCATGGCCGCACTGTAAGGAATACCCCATGCATTGACGTGAAACATGGGAACGACCGGCAAGATGGCATCTTTCGCGGAGATGCACATCACATCGGGCAAAGCCGCTGCATAAGCATGCAGCATGGTGGAGCGGTGGCTGTACAAAGCCGCTTTGGGATTGCCTGTGGTGCCACTGGTGTAACACATGCTGGATGCCGTATTTTCATCCAACTCTGGCCAAACATATTGAATTGATTGATCTCTGATGAGAGATTCATAACTGATCAAATTTGGAATGCCACTGTCTTTGGGCAACCTGTCTTCATCGCACATGGCCACCCAATGTTGGATGGTGGTGCACCTGGCATGAACTGCTTGCACCAAAGGCAAGAAAGTCATGTCGAAAAAAAGAACTTGGTCTTCCGCATGATTGGCAATCCAAACCACTTGGTCAGGATGCAACCTTGGATTCAGAGTGTGTAAAACGCGGCCAGAGCCACTCACACCAAAATAAAGCTCAAGGTGTCTGTAGCCATTCCAAGCCAATGTGGCAACCCTTTGGCCTTGCTCGAGACCCAGGGCATCTAGCGCATTGGCCATTTGACGCGACCGGTTAGCCACCTCAGCCCATGTGTAGCGATGCAGATCACCTTCAACACGCTTGGAGACCACCTCACCATCACCATGGTGCCTGCTGGCAAACTCAATCAAAGAAGAAATCAGCAATGAATGCTGTTGCATCAAACCAAACATAAACACCTCAATCCATTTACTTCAATAAAACGCTTTTTAGCACGACTGGTCAGTGCCAAACCCTTAACCTGTGTCACCACGGGTTCATCCAATCCCGTAGACAATGCAGTTTATGACATGGATTAATCGCTTCACGGCAATGGGGCCCGCATTTTCTGCGGACGTCTTGCCCACGCCTGTGCCTGAGCCCAGTTGGGTGTGCCGAAATTTCAAACTGAGTCAAGACTTAGGCTTGCCAGCAGAGTGGCTCGAAAATCCAGAGGGTTTGGCTGTTTTCAGTGGGAATGGTCTGTGGGAAGGCATGCAAGCGCGGGCCAGTGTCTACAGTGGCCATCAGTTTGGCCATTGGGCTGGGCAATTGGGGGACGGGCGTGCCCTGTGTTTGGGTGAGTATGAAAGCCCTCGGGGCTCCACAGAAATCCAGCTCAAAGGGGCTGGGAAGACGCCTTATTCCAGAATGGGCGATGGCCGCGCCGTGTTGCGCTCCAGCATTCGAGAATACCTTTGCAGTGAAGCCATGGCTGGACTTGGCATTCCCACCACCAGGGCGCTTTGCCTGACCAGTTCGCCCCAGCCTGTATTGCGAGAAGAGCTAGAAACTGCGTCCATCGTGACCCGTACGGCACCAAGTTTCATTCGATTCGGTCACTTCGAACATTTCGCCAACGAGCCAGCACCTTCAGGCCCGATTCACCTGAAACAATTGGCGGACTTCGTCATTCAGCATCATTTCAGTGGCAAAGAATTTTCTACAGCCAACCCCTACGCAGAGCTACTGGCACAGGTCACGTCTCGCACAGCCAAGTTAATCGCTCAATGGCAAGCCGTTGGTTTCTGCCATGGTGTGATGAACACCGACAACATGAGTATTTTGGGCTTGACGCTTGACTATGGCCCCTTCCAATTTTTGGATGGCTTCAATCCTCAACACATCTGCAACCACTCAGACCATCAGGGAAGGTATGCCTATGGACGGCAAGCCCAAGTGGCTTACTGGAATTTGTTCTGCCTTGCTCAAGCGCTCATGCCACTCATTGACGATCAAGATCTGGCTGTGAAGGCACTTGAAACCTACAAGACAGTTTTCACCCAAAGCTGGGGGCAGTGCTTTTTGGGGAAATTGGGCTTGCAAGTGCAAGAGGATCCAGCCCATGCGCTTGAAGACCAATCACTGCTCAATGATGGGCTGGAAATGCTGGCCAAAGAACAGGTCGACTTTTCTATTTTCTGGCGCAAATTGAGCCATGCGGCAGCCAAATCGGAGGCCTCCAGCAGTGAATGGCAAGTTGTCGCAGATTTGTTCATTGATCAAGCAGCTTGGTTGGGCTGGAGAGACCGATATTTGTCACGTCTGCAAAGCAAGCCCTCCGACGCAGCAGTCAAAAAGATGCTTTCAATCAACCCCAAATATGTGCTGCGCAATCATTTGGCGGAAGCAGCTATTCAGAAGTCAAAGTTGGGCGATCATTCTGAAGTCGAAATCTTGTTCCAATTGTTGCAAGCGCCCTTTGACGAACAAATGCAATTTGATCACTATGCCAACTTGCCCCCCGACTGGGCTGCCCACATTGAAATAAGCTGTTCTTCCTAAATCAAAATCAGCTTTTTGGCCATTTTTCAACTTGACAGGCATTAGACTTTCACCATGTCTCAAACCAAATTACCGCAAACAGACGCCGAATGGCGTGCTTGGTTAATCGCCAAGAATGCCGAGCCACTGGCTTTTGAAGTGACGCGGCGTGCCGCCACTGAGCGCCCCTATTCAGGCAAATACGAAACCCACTGGGAGCATGGCCAGTACAACTGCGTCTGTTGTGATGCCAAGCTGTTTGATTCGTCCACCAAATTTGACGCTGGTTGCGGCTGGCCCTCGTTTTACCAAGCGGCTGAGCCCGATGCCATTGCCCAAAAAGTAGACCGCAGTCATGGCATGGTACGAGTGGAGAGTGTTTGTGCTCAATGTGGCGCTCACTTAGGCCATGTGTTTGAAGACGGCCCAGCGCCAACTGGTCTTCGCTACTGTATGAACTCTGCTTCTTTGAATTTTCAGAAAAGCTAAGATGAAAATAGCGCTCGACCTTTTCCCCATACTGCTCTTTTTTGCAGCCTACAAATTCGCCAGTATCTACGAGGCCACCGCCGTTCTCATGGCCGCCACTGTCGTGCAAAGCCTTTTGCTGTACCGCCTGGATGGCAAATTGGCCACGCTTCAAAAGGTCACCTTGGCTTTGATTTTGGTCTTTGGCGCCTTGACTCTGGTTTTGCACGACGATCGATTTATCAAATTCAAACCAACCCTCCTTTATGGATGCATGGCCTTGGGTTTGTTTGTAGCTCAGTTTTTGTTCAAGAAAAATTTCTTAAAAACCATGCTGGGCAGTCAGGTCAACCTGCCAGATGCCAATTGGCAAACATTGAGCACGGCTTGGATTTTCTATTGCATTTTCATGTCAGCCTTGAATGCCTACGTGGCACACTACTTCAGTACCGAAGATTGGGTGAATTTCAAAATTTGGGGCTACATTTTCCCGCTGATCTTCATTGTCGGAACCGGTTTTTACATTGCCAAACACGTACCGCCTTCTGAAAGTGCGGCGGACGATGAGGCTGTCAAATAAGCACTCACAATGTCTAATCAGAACACCCTTCCCCCCGATTCTTCTTGGCAACCCCTCATGGTGGCCACTTTGCAAAGATGCTTTGAGCCCAGCTTCTTAGAGGTCATCGATGAAAGTGCTCAACACGCCGGCCATGCCGGTGCCAATGATTTGGGCCTGAACAGTCATTACCGTGTGGTGATTGCCTCCAACCATTTTGAAAAGCTCAATCGCGTCCAGCGTCACCGCCTTGTGTATGATTCGCTTCAAGAATTCTTGGACAACGGGCTTCACGCTCTGGCGATAGAATTTCGATCTAACTAAATTTATTTGCAATTTGAGGAATCTGATGAAACTTTCGAAATTGGCCTTGAGCTTGGTCGCAGCATTGAGCTTGTCTGCAATGGCGCAGAATTTGGCAGTCGTGAACGGCAAGCCCGTCCCAAGCTCTCGCGTAGAAGCCCTCAAACAACAAGTTGAGCGCTCTGGCCGACCTGTCACTCCTGAAATTTTGGCGCAAATCAAAGAAGAACTCATTGCCCGTGAAATCTTTGTGCAAGAAGCGCGCAAACGTGGCCTCGAAGCCAGCGACGACTACAAAACGCAACTCGAATTGGCGCGTCAAAGCCTGTTGATTCGCGAGTTGTTTGCCAACTTCCAAAAGAAGAACCCTGTGACAGATGCCGAAATCAAGGCTGAATACGACAAGTTTGTGGCAGCCAACGGTGGCAAAGAATACCGTGCTCGTCACATTTTGGTTGAGAAAGAAGACGAAGCCAAAGCCCTCATTGCCGATCTTAAAAAAGGTGGCAAATTTGAAGACTTGGCCAAAAAAGCATCCAAGGATCCGGGTTCAGGTGCCAATGGTGGTGATTTAGATTGGGCCAGTGCTGCCAGCTATGTACCCGAGTTCTCCAATGCCATGGTCAAACTTGAAAAGGGCCAAATGACCGATGTGCCGGTGAAAAGCCAATTCGGCTTTCACATCATTCGGGTAGACGATGTGCGTGAAGCTCAGCTGCCAAAACTGGACGAGGTCAAACCACAAATCGCCCAGCAATTGACGCAAACCAAACTAGGCAAATTCCAAGAAGATTTGCGCGCCAAAGCCAAGGTGCAATAAGCCCACAGCCACATGAACGTCCCACTGTGATGGGACTCTCAAAGCACTTAGACCCCAAGTCCAAGTGCTTTTTTATTTGAGCCAGCGGCGTGCGTTTTGCCACATTCGGAGCCAAGGGCTGAAGGCCGACACATTGCCAGGCGTATAGCTCATCTGAACATTTCGAAAGACCCGCTCGGGGTGCGGCATCATGGCTGTGAAGCGCCCATCGGCGGTGGTCACAGCGGTAAGTCCGCCAGAGCTGCCATTGGGATTGGCCGGATAAATTTCTGTTGACAGACCAGCATTGTCGACAAATCGCATGGCGCTGATCACCTTGTCAGCAGAACCCCGATGCTTGAAATTGGCAAAGCCTTCACCGTGTGCAACGGCAATGGGCATGCGGCTTCCAGCCATGCCTTCAAAGAAAAGGCTTGGCGATGGCAAGATCTCAACCATTGAAAGCCTTGCCTCAAACCGCTCACTTTGGTTGGTGGTGAAGCGTGGCCAATGATTGGCACCAGGGATGATGTCAGCCAGTTCAGCAAACATCTGGCAACCATTGCAAACACCTAAACCAAAGGTGTCTGTGCGCGCAAAGTAAGCTTTGAATTCATCGGCCAACAAAGGATTGAAAGTAATGCTTCTTGCCCAGCCAATACCAGCGCCCAGAGTGTCGCCATAAGAGAAACCACCACAGGCGACAAGGCCTTGAAAATCTTTCAAGCTCACGCGACCCGTTTGCAAATCAGTCATGTGAACATCATGTGACTCAAAGCCTGCCTCATTGAAAGCGTAAGCCATTTCAACGTGCGAATTAACACCCTGCTCACGCAAAATGGCCACACGCGGTTGGGTCAAATTCAAGTAAGGCGCAGCTACATTGTCTTCAGGTTTGAAAGACAATGAAACGTGCAAACCAGGATTATCGGAACGACCAACGCCAGCATGCTCCATGTCTGCACAGCTTGCGTTATCGCGCTGTTGACAAATTTTCCAACTGACGCTGTCCCAAACTTGGTGCAAGTCTTCCAACTTGGCTGTGAAAATTTCTTGGGTGTCGCGCCAAATGCTCAAGGACCCCACGCCTTTGCCAATGGCGGAATGTGCAGGTCGCGTTTTGCCCACCACATGGCTATGCTTTGAAAGGCCATGCTCCCGCAAGAGTTGCATCACTTCTGCACGATCTTCGGTGGCAATTTGAATCACAACGCCCAGCTCTTCATTGAAAAGCGCTTTGAGCGTTAACTCCTCTCGCCTAGCGCTAATTTGCTGCGCCCAATTTTTGGCATCACCATATTCAGCACGGCTGTCGGAAATGCCATCGCCTTCCGTCACCAACAAGTCGAGGTTCAGTGCCACCCCTACTTGGCCCGCAAAACACATTTCTGCCACAGTGCTTAACAAGCCACCATCGCTTCGATCGTGGTACGCCAAAATTTTGCCTTGCTGGCGGAGTAAGTTGACCACTTTGACCAAATTGACCAAGTTTTCGGGCTTCTCCAAATCAGGCACGTGATCGCCTGATTGGTTCAAAACCTGACTCAAAATGCTGCCACCCATGCGGTGTTGGCCGTTGCTCAGATCGATCAATATCAAGGAGGAATCGGTCACACTGGCATTCAACTGAGGCGTCAAGGTGCCCCGAACATCTGGCAAGCTGGCAAATGCACTCACCACCAAACTCACGGGTGAGGTTACTTTGTGCGTTGTACCGCTTTCGGACCATTGTGTTTTCATCGACAGGCTGTCTTTGCCCACAGGAATAGAGATACCCAGAGCAGGACACAACTCGAGCCCCACTGCCTTGACGGTTTCATACAGCGCAGCATCTTCGCCAGGTTCGCCGCAAGCAGCCATCCAATTGGCGCTGAGTTTGACCCGGTCTAACTCAATGGGCGCAGCCAATAAATTGGTAATGGCCTCAGCCACCGCCATACGGCCTGAAGCTGCGGCATCGATACTGGCCAAAGGTGTACGCTCCCCCATGCTCATGGCTTCGCCTTGAAAGCTCCGATAGTCGGCCAAAGTCACAGCACAATCGGCAACAGGAACTTGCCATGGACCCACCATTTGATCGCGATGCGTCAAGCCACCGACTGAGCGATCACCGATAGTGACCAAGAATCTTTTAGAGGCCACCGTGGGATGACTGAGAACGCTCACAACGGCATCTTGCAAACTCACACCCGTTAAATCGATAGGCTTGGTGGTGCGCTTGACGGAAGTGACCTGGCGATGCATTTTGGGTGGTTTTCCCAACAACACATTCATCGGCATATCGACCGGATTTTTCAACTGTTCATCGAGTGCTGCACTGTCAGCTAACACCAATTGACGCTCTTCTGTGGCAACGCCAACCACTGCAAACGGGCAGCGCTCACGATCGCAAAATGACTTGAACAAATCGAGTGACTCTGGCGCAATGGCCAAAACATATCGCTCTTGGCTTTCGTTGGACCAAATTTCTTTAGGCGACAGGCCAGAAGCCTCAAGCGGCACAGCTCGCAAATCAAAGCGCGCACCCCGGCCTGCATCGTTGGTGAGTTCTGGAAATGCATTTGACAGGCCACCTGCGCCTACATCGTGAATGGCCAAAATGGGATTGGCCTGTCCCATGACCCAACAATGGTTGATCACCTCTTGAGCGCGTCTCTCTATTTCAGGGTTGCCGCGCTGAACAGAATCAAAGTCCAAATTGGCCGCGTTGGTACCCGAAGCCATTGAACTGGCAGCACTGCCTCCCATGCCAATGAGCATACCTGGACCGCCCAACTGAACCAAAAGCGTACCAGCAGGAAATTGAATTTTTTGAGTTTGAATGTCGTCAATCACACCCAAACCACCAGCGATCATGATGGGCTTGTGGTAGCCGCGCAGAACCCCGTCAACCACCTGCTCGTATTCTCGAAAGTAGCCCAACAAATTGGGACGGCCGAATTCATTGTTGAATGCCGCACCGCCCAAGGGCCCTTCTGTCATGATTTGCAATGGACTGGCGATGTGCTCTGGTTTTCCGTGCGGGCTATCCCACAATTTTGAAACCGTGAAGCCTGTCAAGCCGGCTTTGGGCTTAGAACCTCGGCCTGTTGCGCCTTCGTCTCGAATCTCACCACCCGCCCCTGTGGATGCGCCAGGATAAGGCGAAATGGCTGTCGGGTGATTGTGTGTTTCGACCTTCATCAAGACATGGTGCAGGGCATTTTCTTTTTGATAAGCCCCCCCTTGCTTGGCAACATAACGTTCAACTTGGTGCCCCACCATGATGGACGCATTGTCGGAGTAAGCCACCACGGTATGTTGCGGGTTTTGCTGATGCGTGTGCCTAATCATGCCAAACAAGCTGTGTGTTTGATCTTGACCATCGATGGTGAATTGAGCATTGAAAATTTTGTGTCGGCAATGCTCGCTGTTGGCTTGTGCAAACATCATCAATTCAACGTCACTGGGATTTCGACCGAGCTGCTTGAACGAGCTCACCAGATAATCAATTTCATCTTCTGCCAATGCCAAACCAAATTCTTGATTGGCGTTGACCAGTGCGTCTCTGCCTCCCTGCAACACATCCACATGCAAAAGCGCTTGGGCTTGCAACTCGGTAAAGAGTGCCAAAGCATCATCGCGTTGGGCAAGAATGGACTCGGTCATTCTGTCATGCAGCAAGTCTGACAATTTCAAACGCAAGTCTGCTGACACAGATTTTGCAACTTTGGCATTTTTAAACTGCAGTGAGTAGACCATCAAGCGCTCTATGCGCCTGACTTTCAAACCACAATTGTGTGCAATATCAGTGGCCTTGGATGCCCAAGGTGATACGGTGCCCAATCGGGGGGACACATGAATGAGAACGCAAGCTTGCGCATCGATTGAAGCGTCTGATTCAAATGGCTCACCATAAGTGAGCAACTGTTTTAAGACGTTTTGATGTGTGGGGTCTAGCGGTTCTGGGCTTGCAACCAAGTGCAAATATTGCCCCGTGAGACCCTTAATTTCAGGGCAAAGGGCCTGCAACCTCGGAAGTATTTGTTGAATGCGAAATTCGCTGAGGGCGTTACCGCCTTCCAAGATAAGTGTTTGCAGGGTCACTGGCTGGCCTTGAGGGCAATGTGAAAAGTGTCTCAAATACCGCTGACTGGGGCACTGAACGAGGCACTATTTTAACCGCTGCCGGCGCCCTAATCTGCAAAATTGCCTTCAGGATGGGATAATCAACCCCCATGACAATCACCCTCAAAGACGCCGATGGCGCCAACGGCATGCGTGTGGCGGGACGCCTTGCATCCGAAGTACTCGATTATTTGACACCCTTTGTCCAACCGGGTGTCAGCACCAATGAGCTTGACAAACTGGCCCACGACTTCATGGTCCAAGTTCAGGGCACCATTCCTGCGCCCTTGAACTACCAACCCCCAGGTTATTCACCCTACCCCAAGTCCATTTGCACCTCGATCAATCACCAGGTTTGCCATGGCATTCCGAATGAAAAACAGCTCAAAAAGGGCGACATCGTCAACATCGACATCACCGTGATCAAAGACGGATGGCATGGCGATACCAGCCGCATGTTCATTGTGGGCGACGCCTCTATCGCGGCAAAGCGTCTTTGCGCCGTCACCTACGACGCCATGTGGCATGGCATAGAACAGGTTAAACCTGGCGCCCGCCTTGGCGACATTGGTTGGGCCATTCAAAAGTTTGCCGAAAACTTAGGCTTTTCCATTGTTCGCGAGTTTTGTGGTCATGGCATTGGCCGAGTTTTCCACGAAGAGCCGCAAGTTTTACATTATGGAAAGCCAGGCACCCTAGACGAGCTCAAGGCAGGCATGACCTTCACCATTGAGCCCATGATCAACGCTGGCAAGCGCGATATCAAGGAAATGGGCGATGGCTGGACCATTGTGACCAAAGACAGAAGCCTTTCAGCCCAGTGGGAACATACCATTTTGGTCACTGAAACGGGCTATGAAGTACTCACCCTGTCTGCAGGAAGCCCTCCCACCCCTGATTTTGTCAAAGGCTAATGGCATGACTGACGTGTCGGTATTGAGAGACAAGTACCGCCAGGAAAAGCAGGCCCTGTGGTCAAGTATTTCGGACAGTGCCGCCAATGGTCGGGGGCTGAAGCCCACTCTGGTTCGACTCGCCAAACTGGCAGACAAACTTCTCATTGAACTTTGGTGCAAAGCTGGTTTTGACCAAGGTGAAGCGCTCATTGCAGTGGGCGGCTACGGCCGTGGTGAATTGTTTCCGTCCTCGGATGTCGACGTTCTGGTGTTGCTACCCGATAGTGTCATTGCAGAAAATTCTCCGGAGCTCAAAGCCAAACTGGAAACTTTCATTGGCAGTTGCTGGGACAGCGGCCTCGAAATTGGCTCTAGTGTCAGAACTCTGAGCGATTGCATTGAAGAGTCAGAAAAAGACATCACGGTGAAAACCTCTTTGCTTGAAAGCAGATATATCACCGGCAATCCAAAGCTCTACAAACAGTTTCAAAAGCGTTATGAAGAAGCCATGGATCCCCATGCATTCTTCGTTGCCAAAACGCTTGAATTGAGCCAACGTCACAACAAGTTTGAAAACACCCCCTACTCTCTCGAGCCCAATTGCAAAGAGTCTCCGGGTGGTTTGCGAGATCTGCAAATCATTTTGTGGGTTTCTAGAGCTGCCGGCCTCGGCAGGACATGGGACGATTTGGCTGCCAAGGGCTTGGCAACACCTCTTGAGGTTAAGCAAATCAAACGCAATGAAGCGGTTCTGAGCCTCATTCGCGCCCGACTTCATTTACTCGCCAAGCGACGAGAAGATCGCTTGGTTTTCGATTTGCAGCACGCCTTGGCAGAGTCATTTGGCTACAAAGCCAAAAGCACGCCAGACGGTAAACACAAGCAACGAGCGAGTGAAGTTTTGATGCGTCAGTATTACTGGGCGGCCAAAGCTGTCACTCAGTTGAATCAAATCTTATTGCTCAACATCGAAGAGTATTTGCAGGCCCAACGAGGGGATCTTCAAATTGAGTTGCGCAAACTCAATGCCCATTTTTATGAAAAAAATGGTCTTCTAGAACTGGCCCAAGACGACCTGTATCAAAAACACCCGCATGCCATCTTAGAAACGTTTTTGCTGTACCAGCAGACACAAGATGTGAAGGGACTCTCGGCTAAAACACTCCGAGCGCTTTACAACGTTCGAGGTGTGATGGATGCCAAATTCAGACGAGATCCTGTCAATCGAGCCACTTTCTTGAAGATCCTTCAAGAAAGTCAGGGCATCACCCATTCAATGCGATTGATGAATCAAACCTCTGTGTTGGGCCGGTATCTGTGGGTGTTTCGAAACATTGTGGGACAAATGCAGCACGATCTGTTTCACGTTTACACCGTCGATCAGCACATCCTGATGGTTTTGCGAAACGTGCGCCGATTCTTCATTGCAGATCATGCCCATGAGTATCCTTTTTGTTCGCAACTGGCTGCGGGCTGGGACAAGCCCTACATCCTATTCACCGCCGCCTTGTTTCATGACATTGCCAAAGGCCGCGGGGGTGATCATTCCCAATTGGGTGTGCTTGAAGTCAAGCGGTTTTGCAGGCATCACGCTATTGAAACCAAGGATGCACAACTCATCGCATTTTTAGTGCGCGAACATCTCACCATGAGTCATGTGGCACAAAAAGAAGATTTAAGCGACCCCGATGTCATTGCCGCTTTTGCCAAGCGTGTTGGCAATGAGCGTCAACTCACGGCTTTGTATTTGCTTACGGTTGCCGACATTCGGGGCACCAGCCCCAAGGTTTGGAACGCCTGGAAAGGCAAACTCCTTGAAGACCTTTACAAATTCACCTTACGGATGTTGGGTGGCCGAGCTCCTGATGCCAATGCAGAAGTTGAGGCCAGAAAACGCGACGCATTGGTAGAGCTGGCAAGACACTCAGAGCCCCACGATGGTCAAAAAGCATTGTGGGACACACTGGACATTGGCTATTTCATGCGGCACGAAGCCAGCGAAATTGCATGGCATGCCAGACAGCTTTCTAGATATGTCTCGAAAGCAGAAAGACCGTCTGTGGCGCCTATGGCGGGCAAAAGCATTGTCAGAGCCCGCATTTCTCCACTCGGTGAAGGATTGCAGGTCTTGGTCTATGCAGAAGATCAAACCGATTTGTTTGCTCGCATTTGCGGCTATTTTGATCAAGCTGGCTTCAGTATTTTGGACGCCAAAATTCACACCGCCAAAAACGGTTATGCCTTAGACACTTTTCAGGTGGTGACATCGCTGCTACCAGAACACTATCGAGAGCTCATCACCATGGTGGAGTCAGGCTTGAGTGTCACTATCGATCAAAAAGGTGTTTTGCCGCCTCCCACAAAAGGACGCGTTTCTCGGCGTGTCAAAAACTTTCCTATTGCGCCTCGAATCAGTTTGCATCCCGATGAAAAAGCACAAAGTTGGCTTTTGGCCATTTCAGCAAGCGACAAAATGGGCTTGCTCTACAGCGTAGCCACTGTGCTGGCCAAACACAGCATCAGTCTGAAGTTGGCCAAAATCAGCACGCTGGGTGAGAGGGTTGAAGACAGCTTCTTGATTGAGGGCTCAGCACTTCAACACAACCGTGAGCAAATCGAGATTGAGACCGAGTTGCTGCAAGTCTTGCAATCCTAACTGCGCCGCCGCCTAGCCTTTAACTTTTTTGCGCGGTGGCAGTCCTGTGTGCTGCGTAAGCACTGCGCCTCTTTTGGGTGACGAGCTGGGCGTGCTGTTTTTGCGGCGTGCACTTTGATAATCATCCGACAAGGGCTGCCACGTGGGAATCAGGTGATGTTTGCCATTGCCAATGAGATCTGCTCTGCCCATTGCTTTGAGTGCATCGCGCAGCAAAGGCCAGTGCTTGGCATCGTGATACCTCAAAAAAGCTTTGTGCAATCGGCGACGTTTTTCACCCTTGACCACGTCAACCTTTTCGCTTTCGCGCGTGATTTTGCGCAAAGGGTTTTTGGTCGTGTGGTACATCGCAGTGGCTGTGGCCATAGGGCTTGGATAGAAGGTTTGAACTTGGTCAGCACGAAAACCGTTTTTCTTCAGCCAAACAGCCAAGTTCATCATGTCTTCATCGCTGGTGCCAGGGTGGGCTGCAATGAAATAAGGCACTAAAAATTGTTTCTTGCCAGCTTCAGCGCTGAACTTGTCGAACATGCTCTTGAACTTGTCATAGGTGCCAATGCCGGGCTTCATCATTTTGGTCAAAGGCCCAGACTCTGTGTGTTCTGGCGCTATTTTCAAATAGCCGCCCACGTGGTGCGTGACCAATTCCTTGACGTACTCAGGACTCTGTACCGCCAAGTCGTATCGCAAGCCAGAGCCAATCAAAATCTTTTTAATGCCCTTCAAACTTCGAGCTTTGCGGTACATCTGAATCAATGGGCCGTGGTCGGTGGTGAGGTTGCTGCAGATGCCAGGAAAAACACAACTTGGTTTGCGGCAGGCCGCTTCAATTTCGGGCGATTTGCAACCCAGTCGGTACATGTTGGCCGTAGGGCCACCTAAATCCGAAATGACACCGGTGAATCCCTTGACCTTGTCGCGAATATCCTCAATTTCACGCAGCACAGAAGCTTCGCTGCGGCTTTGAATGATTCGGCCTTCGTGCTCGGTGATTGAGCAGAAAGTGCAACCACCAAAGCAACCTCGCATGATATTGACCGAGAAGCGAATCATCTCCCATGCTGGAATTTTGGTGGCACCATCGTGCGATCCATTGGCATCGGCATAACTGGGGTGCGGACTGCGCGCATAGGGCAAATCAAACACCGTGTCCATTTCGGCAGTGGTGAGCGGAATGGGCGGTGGTGTGATCCAAACGTCTCTGGCCGTATGACCTTCACCGTGAGCCTGTACCAAACAACGCGCGTTGCCAGGGTTGGTTTCTAAGTGCAGCACACGATTGGCATGGGCATACAAAACTGGATCTGATTTGACTTGCTCATAACTGGGCAGTCGAATGACACTTTTGTCTCGGGGCGGCACTTTGTGCAAGCCTTTGCCCTGCATGGCAGGCAATTGAGGATTGGGTACAAACTGAAGTGGTTTGACACTTGCATTTTGTTGATCAGCGACCGACTGTGCTTCGTCTTCACGGGCGCATGTAGCGCCATTTTCACGCGCCTGCTCCGAGATCATGAGATAAGGATTGACGTGCGCTTCTACATGGCCAGGCGTGTCAACGGAAGATGAATCAATTTCAAACCAGCCTTCAGGTGTTTGACGGCGCACAAAAGCTGTACCGCGAACATCAACAATGTCGTGAACAGGCTCTCGCGCAGCCAGTCTGTGGGCAATTTCGACCACAGCACGTTCGGCATTGCCGTAAAGCAGCAAATCGCACTTGCTGTCGACCACAATAGACCGGCGAACCTTGTCAGACCAATAGTCGTAGTGTGCAATGCGGCGCAATGAGCCCTCAATGCCACCCAACACAATGGGCACATCGGGAAAGGCTTCTCGACAGCGTTGGCTGTAAACAATGGCGGCTCGATCGGGACGCTTGCCCCCCACATCACCGGGGGTGTAGGCATCGTCAGATCGAATTTTGCGATCGGCCGTGTATCGGTTAATCATGGAATCCATGTTGCCCGCCGTAACGCCCCAAAATAAATTGGGTTTGCCTAGCGCGCGAAACGGCTCGGCACTTTGCCAGTCGGGCTGGGCGATGATGCCCACTCGAAAACCTTGCGCCTCCAACATTCGACCGATGACGGCCATGCCAAAGCTTGGGTGGTCGACATAGGCATCGCCCGTGACCAACACAATGTCGCAGCTGTCCCATCCCAACTGGGTCATCTCTGCCCGGCTCATGGGCAAAAAGGGAGCCGTGCCAAAGCGCGCCGCCCAAAACTTGCGATAGCTGTTCAGGGGCTTGGCGTTGCGCGGAAAAAAGGAGACGTCAACCAGAGCGTTCATGGGCCAAAATTAGGATAATCCCGTAGTTTAGGGCCTCTGAGCGAACATATCCAACAGAGGGTCTTTCTCATTGGATAATCTTGACATGTCTTCTGTCATCCCTGAACTCAGTCAACCGAAGTCCAAAACGGAATTGTTCGTTGTTTTCACCCTTCTAGCGCTTCAAGGCTTTGGCGGCGTACTGGCCGTCGTGCAACAAGAATTGGTAGACCGTCGAAAATGGATGACCAAGGCTCAATTTGTTGAAGAATGGTCCGTGGCGCAAGTGATGCCAGGCCCCAATGTGGCCAATCTTTGTTTGATGATTGGCGGCAAATACTTTGGTCTCCCGGGTGCCATGGCCGCATTATTGGGCCTTCTCTTTGCGCCCCTCATGATTGTCCTTGCGCTGGCCATTTTGTTTGGCGGAGTCGCTGACAGTCCAACGGCTCAAGGCGCGCTCAAGGGGATGGGGGCTGTCTCAGCTGGCTTGATCATTGCCACCGGCCTCAAACTCAGCACCACGCTGCCCCAAAACCCCATGGGAATGAGGACGGCCATTTTTTTTGCTGTTGTCGCGTTTGTATTCGTTGGTATTTTCAGATTTCCATTGATTTGGGCATTGCTCGGCTTAGGGGTCGTGTCTTGCTACATCACTTACCGCGCTTTGAAACAATTGCAAACCAAATTTGACGACAAATCAAGCAGCGAGGGTCCCAGATCATGAGCATCTCTCTAAGCCCTCAAGACTGGCTTGATTTTTTTGTGCATTTTGCGTCCTTGTCCCTGCTGGGAATTGGGGGTGCCATCACAACCGCGCCCGACATGCATCGTTATTTGGTCGATGAAAGGAATTGGCTGACTGACGCTACTTTTTCCTCCAGCATTGCATTGGCTCAATCTGCACCTGGCCCCAACGTCCTATTTGTAGCCTTGATGGGGTGGCAAGTTGGCATCAATGCTGGAGGCGGTTTCAGTGCGGGTCCCAGCGCATGGGGGCTTGGCCTAATGGGTGTCACACTCAGCATGTTGGGCATCTTGCTACCCTCCTCCGTCTTGACCTACAAGGCAACCAAATGGGCGCATCAGAATCGAAACCTCACATCGGTACGAGCCTTTAAATCAGGCATGGCCCCCATTGTGATCGGTCTTCTGGTGTCAACGGGTTGGCTTTTATCAGTCGCCCAAAACGACTATGCCAAGAATTGGAAACTTTGGTTAGTCACTATTGTTGCCACACTGGTCGTGACGCGCACTTCCATACATTTGTTGTGGTTGATTGCAGCGGGTGGTTTGGTGGGCGCTACAGGAATTTTGTAGTAGCGCCTAAAAGGCGCCTAAGCGCTGCCTGACAGCCTCGAACAAGCAAACACCACTTGCAACCGATACATTCAAGCTCTCCACAGCCCCCTGCATGGGAATGCTGACCAACTCGTCACAGGTTTTGCGAGTGAGGTGCCTCATGCCAGGCCCCTCCGCTCCTAAGACAAGTGCAACCGGCCCTTTTAAGTCGACTTGGTAAATGTTGCGAGGCGCATCGCCACTCGTCCCAATGGTCCAAATGGATCTTTCCTTCAACTCGCCCAGCGTTCTGGCCAAATTGGTCACCATGAAATAAGGAACCGTTTCAGCGGCACCGCTGGCCACTTTGGCCACAGTCGCATTGATGCCCGCCGCATGATCTTTGGGTGCAATCACAGCGTGAGCCCCTGCGCCATCGGCAACTCGAAGGCAAGCACCCAAATTGTGCGGATCGGTCACGCCATCCAAGACCAACAACAAGGGAGGCCCTTGAACTTGATCTAACAAATCATCCAAAGAGTGAACCTGTGGCAAAGTTTCAACCCGAGCGGCAACACCTTGATGTCCATGACTGCCCGCCAATTTGGCAAGGCGCATGCTATCGGCCTCGATGAGCCTCACACCAGCCTCTTGAGCCCGTTCTATGAACTGCTTCATCCGAGCATCGCGACGGGTGGTTTCAAAGTAGATTTCAACGATCGATTGAGGCGCTGTTTTTAAGCGAACGCCAACCGCATGAAAACCGAAAAGAATTTTTGGAGAAGACATTCCCCGATTATCCTTTGCTTATGAGCTGTCCAGCTTGAAGTGTGAGTGTTCTGTCGCAACGCGCCGCCAATTTTTGATCATGGGTGACCAAAATCAGAGTAGTTCCACGTGCTTGGTTCATGGACAGCATCAAATCCATGATGCTTTCTCCCGTTTGAGCATCCAAACTGCCTGTAGGTTCGTCTGCAAGAAGTAATTGAGGTTGCACCACAAAAGCGCGCGCAAGGGCAACGCGTTGTTGCTCACCCCCGCTGAGCACCTTGGGGAAATGCTTTAAACGCTCTGCCAGTCCAACTTGTGACAAGATGTCCTTCGCCAGTTTGCCTGCCTCTTTGATGCCAGACAGCTCCAAAGGCAACATGACGTTTTCAAGCGCAGTCAAATGGCCCATCAGTTGAAAGTTCTGGAATACAAAACCCAGCTTTTGTCCACGCCAGGCAGCCCTTTGGTCTTCAGTCATCTCAAAGATCTGTTGGCCCGCTAAGCTCACTTGACCTTCAGTTGGCGTATCTAAACCCGCCATGATGGACAGCAAGGTGCTCTTGCCTGAACCGGAAGCTCCCAAAATGGCAACAGATTCCCCTGCATTCACGGTGAAATCAATATCACGCAAAATAGCCAATGGTGACCCTACATCACCGACCACCTTACTCACATGACTGACTGTAATCATTGCTTCTGACATGGACCAACTTTCTTTGCTTCGACAACACTTTAACTCCCTTGTGTTGGGCTTGTTCTGTGCGGGTTTTTGTTCAGTCTCTTCTGCATCTGAAAACTCGCCCTCTGTCAAAGCCTCTCAGGGCGACACCTCAGGGAAAGTCGTGCTCATTGTGGGCGATTCGCTAAGCGCTGAGTATGGCCTCACCCGAGGAACAGGCTGGGTCAACCTCATGAGCCAGCAAGCAGCCAAAGAGTCTGTCAAAGTTAAATTTGTGAATGCCAGCATCAGCGGCGACACCAGCTCGGGAGGCGTGAGCAGATTGCCTCAATTGCTCAGTGCACACAAACCTCATTTGTTGGTGGTTGAACTGGGTGGCAACGATGCCCTGCGCGGATTGAGCATGAACATGACCCAGCAAAATTTGATCACCATGGCCAGGGAAGGCAAGAAATCGGGCGCCAAAGTACTCATCGTTGGCATGCAAGTTCCACCCAATTACGGCGCGAATTACACCCTGCAAATGGCGCAGACATATCAAAAGGTGTCACAGGAAACAGGGGCTGAGCTCAACAACCAATTTTTAAAGGGCATTGCAGACGATCCAGATCCCTTGCGATGGTTTCAGCCTGATCGAATTCACCCCAATGAGGGTGCGCAAAGCCTCATGATGAAAAACATTTGGCCACAAATGAAGAAGATGCTGGCGGCCCAAAAGTAACAAGGCTTGATGATTCAAGCCTCCATTTCAGGAAGCTGGGGGGGTCTCTGAAGTCGGTGCAGATTCAATATCGGGCAGGCCTGAATCTTCTGCAAAACCGTCGGGCGAATCGGTTTTTCTTTCAGCCTTGGCTTTCAACTTATCTTCTTTTTTACGTTTCTTCGCCAGTTCTTTTTGACGTTTTTCGTAGCCGTAATTAGGTGTAGCCAAGGTAATTCTTTCTATGCAATGGCATCCACTGTATCAGCTTGCCAATCAATCAGACAAAGACCCTTAAAAATTCAAGCACTGCTTGGTGGCCTGGCTCAAATCCATGATGAGATCGTGAGGATCTTCAAAGCCAGTCGAAAACCGCACCAAATGGCCCTGGTGCAAATGTGAAGGCCAGTGCGAGCGCATGTTTTCGATCTTGTACGGAACCACTAAACTGAAGGGCCCACCCCAGCTGTAGCCCAATTTAAAAAGTTTCAAGCTGTCACAAAATGCATCGACTTGGTTTTGCTTGAAGGACGGGTGCAGCATCACACTGAACAAACCTGCTGCATGCCCATCCCCGTTTGGCGCACACAAGGCATGCCAATGTGCATGTCCGGGTGAACCTACTAAAGCCGGATGAAGAACCTGAACACAGGCTTTTTGATCTTTCCACCAACTGGCCAATTGTCTGGCACAACGGTCCTGCGCTGCGTACCTCAAAGCAATGGTTGGCAGGGAGCGCAATATGCTTTCGACATCATTGGGCCCCACACAAATGCCCAAACGCATCATGGTCATTTTGAGTTTCAAAGCCAATGCATCGTCGCAAGTCATGACGCTGCCCATGAGCACATCACCGCCGCCGCTTGGGTACTTGGTTAAGGCGTGGGCGGTGAGTCCGACAGACAAGCTGCCATCACCCAACAGGTCAAAAGGCTTGAAAGCAATTCCAGCGCCCCATGTGTTGTCCAAGGCTGTCAATATCTGGCGAGACTGGCAGATTTTCACCAACGCAATCAAGTCTGGGAACTCCATGCTGACTGAACCCGGCGCTTCTAGCCATACGAGTTGGGTGTTGGCGTTAATTTTGGACGCGAGGTCTTGCGGGTCCATGGCATCGTAGTAGGTGTGCGAAATACCAAATGAGGCCAACTCGCCTTCAGCCAAAGTTTTGTTGGGTCCGTAAGAGTTGTCTGGCAACAAGACATGGTCACCCGTTTTCAAAACTGCAAAGGACGCCACTGCCAAGGCCGACAAACCACTGGGCGTCAGAACGCAATGTTTGCCACCCTCAAGGGTGCAAAGTCGCTCTTCAAGTGTGAAACTGGTGGGGGTCCCATGAGTGCCATAGGTATAGCCCGACTTGTCTTTCCACTCTCGCTGGCGCATGGCGGCCACATTGGGAAAGAAAACTGTAGAGGCTTTGAAGGTGCCCGGCTGAGGTGAGTCAAACTCAGCCGGTGGCGTATAGCCGTGGTGAATCAGGTCAGTAGAAAGGTGGGAATTTTTCTTGGAAGTCATCCCACAATACTACCTTCAGACCTTCCACTTTTCCATCAATTTTTCAGGATTTAAACTGTCATAACCTTCAAAGGGTTGGTGAATCCATGGATTGGTGGGCAGGTAATCTACCGAGTAATCGGGCTGAAACCCTGAGACACCTTTTGTCCAAATGACGGCTGTGCGCAGTTCAGTGATGGGTTTGTAATTGGTTTTCAACATGTTGACCACGGCATTCAGGGTGTGACCCGAATCAGCCAAGTCGTCGACCAACAACACGCGGCCTGCAATTTCACCTTTGGGCGTGGTGATGAAACGCGCAATGTCCAAGTGACCCTGAACTGTGCCTGCATCGGCGCGGTAAGAACTGGTAGACATGATGGCCAAGGGTTTGTCAAAAATGCGTGACAAGATATCACCGGGGCGCATACCACCCCGAGCCAAACACAGAATGGTGTCAAATTCCCATCCAGATTGATGGACCTTGAGGGCCAGCTTTTCAATCAAATTGTGGTACTCGTCGTAGCTCACATACAGGTGTTTGCCGTCTTCAGTCAGCATGCATTTTCTCCAGAGGTTAAGTCAGTTCACAAAATTTGTGCTGCGCGTTGTTGAATCAATTAAAGTGGCGCCAAGAAAGGATGGTGCATCAAAATGGTGTGGTCGCGATCGGGGCTGGTGGAGACCATGTGAATGGGCACGCCTGTGACATGTTCAATCCGCTGCAAATACAAACGCGCATTGACAGGCAATTTGTCAAATTGAGTGACCCCAACGGTGCTGTCTGTCCAGCCTTCAATGCTTTCATAAATGGGTTTGCAGCGTGCAATGTCATCGGCGCCCATGGGCAGAATGTCCACCACTTCGCCGTCCAACTCATAACCTGTGCAAAGCTTCAACTCATGAAGGCCATCGAGCACGTCGAGCTTGGTAATGCACAGACCAGACAAGCCATTGACCTGAGCGCTGCGTTTGAGCAAGGCGGCATCAAACCAACCACAGCGTCGACTGCGGCCTGTGGTCACACCCTTTTCAGCGCCCACAGTGCTCATGTGCCAACCGGGTGTACCTTCTTTTTCCCAGTCCAACTCTGTGGGAAAAGGACCGCCGCCAACACGGGTGCAATAGGCCTTGGTAATGCCCAACACATAGTGCAGCATGCCAGGACCAACACCCGAACCTGCAGCGGCATTGCCCGCTACACAGTTGCTCGATGTGACATAGGGGTACGTGCCGTGATCGACGTCCAACAAAGTACCTTGCGCGCCCTCAAACAACAAGTTGGCACCCAAGCGGTGAGCATCGTTCAATTCGCGTGACACATCTGCCATCATGGGCTTGAGCAACGCAGCATGAACCATGGCTTCTTCGTAAACCACATCAAACTGGACTTCACCGTTTTTGACATAAGGCTTGAGCGCATCGCCAAAAATGAACTTTTCAGAACCCAAGTAAGTTTTCAAAATGTGGTTGTGCAGATCCAAAAGCTCTTTGAGTTTGTGCGCAAAACGCTCAGGGTATTTCAGGTCTTGCACGCGCAAAGCACGGCGGGCAATTTTGTCTTCATAGGCTGGGCCAATGCCCCTGCCGGTGGTGCCAATTTTTTCAGTGCCACCTTGTTCACGCGCCGCCTCGCGCGCCACGTCGAGCGCAGCATGGAATGGCAAGATCAAGGGGCAAGCTTCACTGATTCGAAGGCGCGAACGAACTTCGACACCCGCCTTTTCTAGGCCCGCAATTTCTTCAAAGAGTTTGCCAGGCGACAACACCACGCCATTGCCAATGTAGCATTTGACGCCTGGGCGCATGATGCCACTGGGGATGAGGTGAAGTGCTGTTTTGACACCATTGATGACCAAAGTGTGGCCCGCATTGTGTCCGCCCTGAAAGCGAACAACACCTTGTGCGCTTTCAGTCAGCCAATCGACTAATTTGCCTTTGCCCTCGTCACCCCACTGGGTTCCAACAACGACAACGTTACGTCCTTTGATCATGTTCATTTTGTTTTGTTTTCAATGGCTTTTACAACCCACTGCCCCGCGACCTCTAACAGTTCGCGATCACATTGGAATTCATCAATTTCACTTTCGTGTCCGGGCAAGCTGCACACGACGGTTTCACCGTGCACACGCAACTGCGCGATGGCAGAGCGAAGATCAACACGCGTCCCCCAAGGAGCACGAATAGCGGCTTTCAGGCTCAGTTGAGGCACAACGCTGACCCACTGCTTCAAATCAACACTGAAACCAACAGCGGGACGATCGCGGCCAATTTCGTGACCAAATACAGCGCCAACACCGTCGTAGCGGCCACCACGCACCACCGCGTCACTGGCACCTTTGGCATAGATGGCAAAGCGCAAACCGCTGTAATAAGCATAGCCTCGGGCATCTGCCAAATCAAATTGGAAATTGACTTGGGGCAATTGCTGGCTTAACCATTTCAATTGTTCAATGGCAAGCTTGATTTGAGGTTTGGGAGGTAATTTTTGCAGTGCAAGGTCTAAAACGGACACATCACCGTAAAGGTCAATGAGGTGAAAAAGACCCGCCTGAATATCTGCAGGGAAGTTCTGAGTTAAATCAGCCAAAGACGAAGCGTTTTTGCTGGCCAATGCCGCATAAACATTGCCGCGCATGTCATCTGTGAGGGCAATACCCTCCAACAAGCTGCTCACAATTCTGGCATCTGCAAGGTCGACCAAGACCTCACCCATTTGAGCGGCCTGCAAACAATCGAGAGCCAACTGCAAAACTTCCAGATCGGCCTCAAGACCTGCATGTCCAAAAATTTCGGCACCCAATTGCAAGGGCTCACGTGTGGCGTGGGGTCGGTCAGGCTGGGTATGAAGCACAGGGCCGCAGTAACAAAGGCGCGTCACGCCCTTGCGGTTTAGCAAATGGGCATCAATTCGGGCCACTTGAGGGGTTGTATCGGCCCTCAAACCCATCAATCGGCCAGATATTTGGTCGACCAATTTGAAAGTTTGAAGATCAAGGGCCTTGCCAGTCCCTGTTAACAAGGACTCGATGTGCTCGAGCAAAGGGGGTGACACCAACTCAAAGCCATAGCTACGAGCAGTGTCTAAAAGCAATCTACGGAGTTCCTCGATGTGTCTGGCTTCGGAGGGCAAGACATCAGCGATGTGATCCGGCAGGACCCAAGCGGACATGGCAATCAGGGAGGCTGTTAAAACAGGGATTTTACCGGTTCAAACAGGGTCTAAATGAACCACATCAAAAGAAAGACGCCCAACAAAACAATTGAAAGACCGAAAAATCGAATTTGCCCGTCTTCCAGTTGCAAAAGCTGGGTAAACATTTCGCGCCATTTAGGAGGAGAAATGAGGGGCAAAAGCCCCTCCAAAATCAGAACCAGCGCAATGGCAACCAGGACCGAAGACCAAAAAGACACTTACTTCTTGACAGCCTGTGCGGGTTGAACAGGCTGAGCTGCTGCTGCAGGCGCTGTGTTACCACGCATGGTTCGGAAGAAATCAGAGCCGCTAGGATCTAAAACCATCACGTCGCTTTTCTTAGCAAAGCTGGCTTTGTAGGCGTCGAGGCTTCTGTAAAACTGAGCAAATTGGGGGTCACGGCCAAAAGACTCGTTGTAAATTCTGGCGGCTTGTGAGTCGCCCTGCCCTTTGATTTTTTGCGCATCGCGGTATGCGTTGGCAATGGTGACTTCCCGCTGACGATCGGCGTCGGCCCTGATTTTTTCACCTTCAGCGGCACCCGTAGACCGAAGTTCATTGGCTACCCGCTTGCGCTCGGCTTCCATACGGCGATAAACCGATTCAGTAATGGCATCGACGTAGTCTGCGCGGGTGATGCGAACATCGACCACGTCTACACCCCAAGGCTTCTCACCACGGACCTTTTCAAGCACTTCGCGCTTGACGTCGTTCATCAGAACATCACGGCTTAAGGAAAGCAGATCTTTCACGGTCCGTTTGTTGATTTCTTCTTGAAAAGCATTTCGAACCACCCGGTTCAATTGGTTTGCGCCCGATTTTTCATCCAAGCCCACATTGCGGATGTAGGCCAATGGGTCGGTAATGCGCCAACGAACATACCAATCGATCACAACACGTTGCTTTTCTGCAGTGAGCATGGGCTCGGTGTCTGGACTGTCAAGTGTCAACAAACGCTTGTCAATGTAGGTGACATTTTGTAAAGGCGGTGGCAGCTTGATGTTCAAGCCAGGCTCAGTGATCACTTCTTTGATTTGACCCAATGCATAAACCACACCAAATTGCCGCTGATCAACAACAAACAACATAGAGCTGGCCAAGGCCAAAACCAGCAGCAGGGATGAAACCCATATTCCAATACGATTCATTTTGCTGCTTCCTTAACGAATTTCACGGTCTCGAGTGCGCTGACTATCGCGCGATCGAATATCCTGAGGGGGACTGCTGGGGACCGCAGCTGGCGCGTTGGCGCCAGGGGCACCCGCGGGCTCTGTCGGCACCGTGCCAGGCACAGGCGCGCCAGTCATCTGCATCAATTTGTCGAGCGGCAGATACATGAGGTTGGAGCCTTGTTTGCTGTCGACCACCACCTTGGTCACGTTGGTGTAGATTTGCTGCATGGCATCGAGGTACATGCGGTCACGCGTGACTTGGGGTGCCTTTTGGTACTCAGGCAAGATGGCTTTGAATCGCTGTGAGTCACCTTCTGCTTGAGCCACAATTCGCTCGCGATAGGCTTGTGATTCCTCTTTCAAACGAGAGGCCGCACCCACCGCACGGGGAATCACATCATTGGCGTAAGCTTGAGCTTCATTCTTGGCGCGTTCGCGCTCCTGACCTGCTTTGAGAACATCGTCAAAGGCCGCCTGAACTTGCTCGGGGGGGCGAACACCGCCTTGCTGCAGGTTAATGCCAACCACTTCGATACCCACTTTGTAACGGTCCAAAATATTTTGCATGAGCGCACGAACACGCGGTGCAATTTGATCGCGCTCTTCTGCCAAAGCAGAATCCATTTTCATTTTGCCAACAACTTCCCGAACAGCTGTTTCAGCCGCCTGAACAACAGCCTCTGTGGGGTTTTTGCTTTCAAACAAATAAGCACGTGCATCGTTCAAACGATATTGAACAGCAAACTTAATTTCCACAATGTTCTCGTCTTCCGTCAGCATGGCGGACTCACGCAAGCCGGTGGCTTTGATGACGTTGTCACGACCAATGTCGACTGAGCGAATTTGGGTGACAAAAACCAGCTCATGTTTTTGGATGGGGTAAGGCAAACGCCAATTAAAACCCGCACCCACAGTTGACTTGTATTTGCCAAACTGCGTGATCACAGCTTGTTGTCCCTCTTGGACAATGAAGAAACCAGTACCCAGCCAAATCAAAACAAAGGCACCCAAAATAACGCCAACGCCCAAGTTGCGAAACACGGGCGGTAAGCCACTGGGCGGTGTGCCGTTGGGTTGGCCTCTGTTGGGCGGGCCACCATTTTTGCCACCCAGGAACTGGGCAAGCTTGCGATTCAGATCACGCCACAATTCGTCCAAGTCGGGTGGACCTGAAGATTGGTTGGGACGGTTCGATCCATTGCCCGAGTTGGGTTGTTGGGAATTTGAGGGGTTGTTCTGATAGCCATTCGATCCCGACGTGTTGCCAGGTGCGTTTGCGCCATCTTGGTTATCAGAAGTTGGCTTGTCGTCGCCACGGCCCCAGCGCGGATCGTTCAAATTGAACATGCCGCGAAGGCGCTGAGGCAAAACTGACCATCCAAATACACGGTGTTTGAAGTTCATTCGTTTTTCTACGTTTTTATCTGATCGGTGTCATTGTGCACAAACACAGGGCTGATTATGCGAAATCATCTGAATTTTCCCCGAAATTATCAAGGGCAAAGCGCGGATCTGCCTGCGTTTCGGGCTCTGAATTGATTTGGCTGACTTCGTCTGCCAGCATCTTGCGCAAATCTGACAAACCTTCACCCGATTGGGCGCTGACAAACAAGCGTCTTAGGCCCAGTCCATCTACTTCGTACAAGTCGATGCGCTGTAGTGGTTGTCGCTCTAAAGGTAAATTGTCTATCTTGTTAAAAATGAGCCATTGCGGCACCTCTGAGGCACCGATTTCATGGAGCACGCGTTTGACCTCGGCCATTTGCTCAGGAAAGTTGGGGTTGGATGCATCCACCACATGCAACAACAAGTCGGCGTCAACGGCTTCCTGCAAAGTGGCTTGAAAAGCGTCAATCAAGCCATGCGGCAAATCCCGAATGAAGCCGACAGTGTCTGAAACAGAGGCGCTGCGACCTGCTTCGCCCAAATACAGTTGTCGGGTGGTCGTGTCTAGAGTTGCAAACAATTGATCAGCCGCATAGGCACGGGCTTTGACCAAGGCATTGAACAAAGTCGACTTGCCCGCATTGGTGTAGCCAACCAGTGACACGTTGAATGAATTTCGACGGTCTCTTTGTCGTCTTTGGGTAGAGCGTTGCTTTTTAACTTTGGTCAGGCGTTCTTTGGTGCGCTTGATGGCATCGTTGATCATGCGGCGATCAAGTTCAATTTGCGTCTCTCCGGGACCGCCACGCGTACCAATGCCACCCCTTTGGCGCTCAAGGTGAGACCATCTGCGAACCAAGCGTGTGCTGAGATACTGCAATCGCGCCAGCTCAACTTGCAATTTACCGTCGTGACTTCTAGCGCGCTGCGCAAAAATTTCAAGAATCAACAAAGTTCTGTCGTTGACGGGCAAACCTAAATGACGCTCTAAATTGCGCTGTTGAGCCGGACTCAAAGATTGGTCAAACAGGACTTCTTTGGCCCCCGTTTGCTCAGCCATGAATTTAATTTCATCGGCTTTGCCAGAACCCACAAAAAGAGCGGCATCTGGCGCTTTTCTTTTGCAAGTGATTTTTGCAACAGGTTTGAGGCCCGCGGTCAGGGCCAATTGGCTCAACTCATCCAAATCTGCATCGAAATGAGGCAAGCCAAAATCAACACCCACCAGCAAGGCAGGGGTAAAGTCAACCGAATCGCTGTTCAAAAGAGAGTTTAGGTCGAAGAGTCATCTGGCTCGGCATCTAAGCCGGGCAGATTGACCGCGCGTCCAGGCACGATGGTAGAAATAGCGTGTTTGTAGACCATTTGGGTCACTGTGTTGCGCAGCAACACCACGTATTGGTCAAAGGATTCGATTTGGCCTTGGAGTTTGATGCCATTGACCAAGTAAATGGACACTGGCACATGCTCTCGGCGTAGCGCGTTGAGGAAGGGATCTTGCAAAAGTTGCCCTTTGTTGTTCACGATATTCTCCGTGTTCTGAATTGTTTTAAGGGTTTTACCTTAACACAGCTAAAGGCCCAAACTGAACAAACCCTTTTGAAAAAACTGACAAATCAGTCCGAATCTTTGTCGGCGTAAGGATTTTGCGAGGTTTTCATTTCAATTCGAAGCGGCGTTCCAGACAAATCAAAGGCCTTGCGGAACCGGCCCTCCAAGTAGCGTTTGTAGGTTTCGGTCACATGCTCGAGCGAATTGCCATGGATCACGATGACCGGCGGGTTCATACCGCCCTGATGCGCATAACGCAGTTTGGGTCTGAACATGCCCCCCCGTTGAGGGCTTTGAAATTGCACAGACTCAAGCAGTAAGCGGGTTAAAACCGGGGTGGTCATTTTGACCATGGCCGATTTGTGCGCTTGGGTGATGGAATTCCAAACGGGCCCTAAGCCTTGCCGTTTTTTGGCAGAAATGGTGTGCAAATTGGCAAATTTCAAAAATGGCAAACGACTTTCAATCGATCGGTGCACCAGCTCGCGTTGGTATTCGTCTACCGCATCCCACTTGTTGATGGCCAAAACCACCGCACGACCGCTGTCCAAGATGAAACCGGCAATGTGGGCATCTTGTTCCGTCACGCCTTGAGTGGCGTCCAACAAAAGCAAAACAACATTGGCAGACTCGATGGCCTGCAATGTTTTAACCACCGAAAATTTTTCGATGGCCTCAAACACTTTGCCCTTGCGGCGCAATCCCGCGGTATCGATCAGCTCAAACTTTTGCCCACCTCGTTCAAAAGGAACGGTAATGGCATCGCGGGTGGTGCCAGGCATGTCAAAGGCCACCAAGCGCTCTTCGCCCAACCAAGTGTTAATCAAGGTTGACTTGCCCACGTTGGGCCGCCCTGCCACTGCCAGCTTTACGACACTCAAATCCTCTTCAAGGTCAGCATCGTCCTCCGGCAACATGAGCGGATCCAAAGCCAATTCAACGAGGCTGCGCACGCCTTGACCATGTGCCGCCGAAACGGGAATGACATCGCCTAAACCGAGCTCGTAAAACTCACTGATTTGAACGCCTTCTCGCATGCCCTCGGCTTTATTGGCAACCAGCAAGCAAGGCTTGCCAATGCGCCTTAGGTACTTGGCAATGTCATGGTCTTGTGCCGATACGCCGGCTCTGGCATCCACCACAAACACAACCACATCGGCTTCAGCCACTGCTTGTTGAGTTTGTTTGGCCATTTCTTTGTAAATACCGGCACTGGCATCAGGCTCAAAACCACCCGTGTCAATGACGATGTATTCGTATCGGCCTTGTCGACCTTGGCCATAGTGGCGGTCACGCGTGAGACCCGCAAAGTCGGCGACGATGGCATCGCGACTTTTGGTGAGTCGATTGAATAAAGTGGACTTGCCCACATTGGGGCGTCCGACCAAGGCCAGTACGGGTTTCAAATCTATCTTTCAGCAGTGCGTTATTCGGCACGCAAGGCTTGAACCAAGCCGCTACGGGTCACAACAACCCAATTTTGACCAACACGAACAGGTGTCATTGCGACGCCAGAGCCGTCGATTTGAATGCGTCCTACAAATTGACCGTTATTGGCATCAAGCCAATGAATCCAGCCCAACGAATCACCCACAATCAACTGTCCAGATTGCCAGTTGAGAGCCGTTGGCCCCCGAAATCTCAACGCTTCTGATTGCCATGCAACTTGACCACTGTCAGCTTGCCAAGCTATCAATTTGCCGTCAGATTCTGAGCCGAAAATGGCCACTTCATTGCCACTCAAACCAACATGGCCTTGGGCTGGGCGAGACCAGAGATTGATACCCTTCACGGCATCGATGCAAGTGACTGAGGTCTGGAAGGAACGGCCGCAAACCACATTGTTGACACGCGAAACGCCAGACACCAAATCTGTCAAGCGTTCAATTTCGTTCGTGCCACGCGAGGAGCCCATATTGACTTCCCACTTGGCAACGCCATTGCCAGGATTCATTGCGACCAAGCGACCTGAGAGACCTACCAAAAGATTGTCTTGAAAAGAAGTCAAAATGCCAGATTGGTTTAAAACCAAGGGATCGCCAGACCTCTGCTGGCTCCACAACCTTTGTCCGCTGGCCCCATCAAAGGCCATCACGGTTCGGTTAGCCGTTAAAACAAACACGCGGCCGCCAGCAACCAAAGGTGATGTGAATGAAGCAGCGGGTAATTTAACTCTCCAAATCACTTTGGCTTGAGACATGGCGATCAACTCATTGGCTTGACTGATCACGGCATAACGCTCACCGTCACCACCAATGCCTGCGGCAATGGGGGTGTTCAAAGCAATTCGCCAAGTCTCAGCACCATTGGCAGGATTGAGCAAACTGACCAAACCAGAACTTGTGACCAAGGCCAACTGACCTGCGCTGAGGTTGTGACTCAAGTTGGCATTAAAAGGACTAAGTTGGACAGACCAAATTTTTTGAGCTGTTACTTTCGCATTGAAATCAGTCAAAGCAGTCGGTTGGGGTTTATCAGGCGTGCTTGAACAAGCCACCAAGCCCAACAGCAAAAAGCTGAAGCAAGCCTGGCAAAAGCGCTTAGTCCATTGGCCGTTGTACCCTGGTTGGCTGCTCACTGATTTCATGGCGTTGTGCCTTTCTGCGGCTCTGGGTTGACACCCAGCGCATTCAACTTGGCTGCCACCAATCGTCTGTATTCTGGATTGTCTTCAAGCAATCGCCATGCATCGCTGTAAGCTTTGATGGCTTCTTGTGGCTTGTTTTGCACGGCATGAATATCACCTTGAATATCGGCGGCCAAACCTGCAAAAGCGGGATCAAAGGGTTTGGCGAGCGTTTTGAGCGCCTGCTCGTAAGACTTGTTTTGGGATTGCAAGTTGGCCAATCGCAGACGCGCCAGTTGTGCACTTCCTGGATCGGCGGCCTTTTCACTGGCCCATTCAAGGGCGGCAGTGGCTGGCTCGGATTTATCGGCCATTTGGAATGACTTGGCAGCCAACAAAGCAGATTGCGCGGCAAATGTGGTGCCAGGAAAGCGATCTTTCATGTCATTCCAAGCCCGTTCGAGCTTGGCAACGTCGCCAGACTGTGCTGACTTTTCGACTTCATCAAAAAGTGCAGAGGCCTTGGAAGACTGTTGACGCTGCCAGTACTGATAGCCGTTCCAAGCCGCATACGAGCCCATCACCGCAATGAGTAGCCAGGTGATAGCGTTGCCGTACTTTTTCCAAAAGTGCTTGAGCTCGTCAATTTGCTCTTGTTCTTCGAGGTTGAGTTGTGTAGCCATGTTCAATATTGATTCAATGAGAGGATTGTAGGCTGTGAGCCCATGTTTCCAGGGTGTCCAGGGATTCTGATCTTTGCGCGCCATTACCATCTCGCAAAGACTTCACTGAAACCTTGTTTTGAGAGAGCTCATCTGCGCCAAAAATAAGGGCGTAAGCTGCGCCGCTGCCATCGGCTTTTTTGAATTGGCTCTTCATGCTGCCCACCCCTTCACCCGAACCTGCATGCATCTGAACCTTGATGCCCAGGGCTCGCAAAGATCGAAGGTATTTCAAAATGAGGGGCAGACTGCTTGCGTCAGGCACGATGGCGTAGGCATCAGGCACCACGTCCGGTGGGAGAGCCCCCTGCTCTTCTAGCAAAGCCAAGACTCGCTCGAGGCCCAAGGCCCAGCCCACAGCGGGCGCTGGTTTGCCGCCCACTTGTTCAATCAGATAATCATAACGACCACCGCCACAAACTGTGCCTTGAGAGCCCAATTGATCGGTGATGAATTCAAACACAGTGAGATTGTAGTAATCCATCCCTCGGACCAAGCGAGGATTCAGGGTGTAGCGAACACCATTCATGTCCAGAATTTGACGCAAGGCATTGAAATGAGCCAAAGAAACATCGCCTAAAAAATCCATCAGCTTGGGCGCAGACTCAACCACTTCTTTCATGGCTGGATTCTTGGTGTCTAAAATTCGAAGCGGATTGCTGTACAGACGTCTCTTGGCATCTTCGTCAAGCACGTCTTGGTGTTTTTCAAAGTGCGCAATCAGGGCTGCACGGTGCGCCAATCTCTCTGGGGGTTGGCCCAGGCTGTTAAGCTCCAAGCGAACATCTTTCAGCCCAATGGCTTGCCATAGATCGTGAGCCAGCAAAATGACTTCTGCATCAATTTCAGGGCCTTGGAATCCCAGAACCTCTGCGCCAATTTGATGAAACTGCCGATAGCGGCCACGTTGTGGACGCTCGTGTCTGAACATCGGCCCCATGTAATACAAACGCTTGCCGCCTTCGTAAAGCATGTTGTGCTCCACCACCGCGCGAACAACGCCGGCGGTGCTTTCGGGACGCAAGGTCAGGGCTTCACCATTCAATCGATCTTCAAAAGAGTACATCTCTTTTTCAACGATGTCGGTCACCTCCCCCAAGCCACGCACAAATAAAGCGGTAGGCTCTACGATAGGTGTTCGAATATTGCGATAAGCGTATTGAGCCATCAAGGACCGGACCTTGCTCTCAAGCCACTCCCATTTGGCAGATTCGCCTGGCAGCACATCATTCATGCCTTTGACGGCTGATAACTTTTTAAATGCACCCACTTTAGAAGCGTCTTTGGATTGAATGTCTGACATACGAATTAAGGGGTGGCTTTTGCTGCAGCGCCAAAACGATTGTCGATGTATTGCTCGACCAAGACTTGAAACTCCTGCGCAATGTTGTCGCCACGCAAGGTGAGTTTTTTCTCGCCATCGATAAAGACGGGGGCTGCAGGGGCTTCGCCTGTGCCTGGCAAACTGATGCCAATGTCAGCATGTTTGCTTTCGCCAGGGCCATTAACGATGCAGCCCATGACAGCCAATTTTAGATTTTCGACACCTGGATAACGACTGCGCCAAACGGGCATTTGAGCCCGAAGGAAATCATCAATTTGTTTGGCCAGTTCTTGGAATGTGCTGCTGGTGGTTCGACCACAGCCTGGGCATGCCGTGACGCTAGGCACAAAAATTCGAAGACCCAAAGACTGAAGAATTTCAGAGGCAATCACAACCTCCTGAGTGCGTGATTCACCAGGTTGGGGGGTGAGCGAAACACGAATGGTGTCGCCTATTCCCTCTTGGAGCAAAATACTCAAGGCTGTACTGGAAGCCACAGTTCCTTTGGTACCCATCCCCGCTTCTGTGAGGCCTAAATGCAATGGATAGTCTGTGCGTTTTCCCAATTCACGGTAAACCGCGATCAAATCTTGAACACCTGAAACTTTGCAAGACAAAGTTATTTGCTCACGTGCCATGCCCATCTCATGGGCTTTATTGGCAGATGTGATGGCAGAAGTAATGAGCGCCTCGTACATGACTTGACGCGACTCCCAGGGCGTAGGACGCTGGCTGTTTTGGTCCATGAGTTCGGCCAACAACTCTTGGTCGAGACTGCCCCAATTCACACCAATTCGAATGGGTTTGTCCCAGCGCATGGCCGCTTCAATCATTTGGCCAAATTGAATGTCGTGCTTTTCACCCTTGCCAACATTGCCAGGATTGATGCGGTATTTGGAGAGGGCTTCTGCACATGCGGGATGGTCGCTCAGCAAGCGGTGGCCGTTGTAGTGAAAGTCCCCAATGAGAGGAACATCGATGCCCATTTTGTCGAGCTGATCTCGAATATGGGGAACAGCCTCGGCCGCCTCTGGGGTGTTGACAGTGATGCGAACCATTTCTGAGCCTGCCAAAGCCAGCTCTTTGACTTGTATCGCGGTACCAATGACATCAACGGTGTCGGTATTGGTCATGGACTGCACTCGAACCGGAGCTTGCCCACCCACCGTCACAACTCGACTACCCCAAACCACTCTGGATTGGAGGCTTCTTCTTGCCAAGGGCACTGCTGGCGGAATAGCTTGAGCGATGAGATTAGTTTGCATGTGTTGGGACCCTCTCAATTCGAAGAATTTGGAACTGCACTTGTTTTGCTTGTTGAGCTGTTTGGGGCTGGGCTCTCAAAAACCATGGCTTTGGGAAGATCAACTTGTGGATTTTCAGTGGCCACAGGTTCTTGAGCAGGGGGCATGGTGGGAATGACTTCTGTCACGGCCGGTAGCGGTTTCGGCGGAAGGACATTGAAATGCCACTCAGATGAGTAGCCAAAAAGCAAGATACCCGTGACCAAAATCAGAAACCACCATTTAAGCCCGCCAAATACAAGGCCCTTTGAAGAAATACGGCTGCGATTGGATTGAGGGCCTGATTCATTGTTCGGGTCAATCAAATGCAATGGCTTTAAACCATTGGTCATTTGCGGCATCAGGGACAAAACAGGTTCGGCGTCGATTTTAAAAATTCGACAAATTTTGGCGGCCAAGGCGCGCGCAAAAACGGGCTCCATCAGTTGTTGGTATTGATCTGCTTCAAGGGCTTCAAGTTGCTTGACGCTGACTTTGAGGTTGACAGAAAGGACTGCCAGATGCATACCTGACTTTTCTCGGGCAGCTTTCAAAATGCCGCCAGCGGATGCTGGCATGGGTGGCATATGTGGCATGGACGATGCGTCAACAGACTCACTCATGACAAGCCTTGTGATGGAAGGCATTCGATTGCGCCAAATTTGAATAACGAAGTACTAACATCTTGCCCCAGATTTTGTTTTTATAACAGCTTGATTGAGTCGCTCAGCTAGCTGAAAAGCGAAACACTCCGATTGTGCACTCACAGAGGGAGAATCATTCAAATATTCGAATATTTTCTCAGCTTCTGACGACTTTCCCAACTGATTTTTGAGGACGACAAGTCACAAGTCCTTTGAAAAACAGCTTGAACGGTGCAAAAAAACACCTTGGTCTCAATTTTGAGTGGGCTTGGGCTGTGTCGGGTGCCAATGAAGTGGCACTGTTCTTTGTTGGGCGATTCGACTTGCGACGTCTGTGCGATCTTTGACGTCACCCGCCAATTGGCCACAGGCTGCATCAATGTCATCGCCTCTGGTTTTGCGAACCGTTGTCACAAATCCAGCCTCCAAAAGCACAGATGCAAATTGCTGCACCGTCGCATCATCTGAGCGCAAGAGGCCTGACTCTTTGAAAGGGTTGAAGGGAATCAAATTGAATTTGCATCGAAGTCCGTTGGCAGCATGACGGCGGATGAGTTGAACCAACTCTTGCGCATGGCTAACTTGATCGTTCACGCCCTTGAGCATGCAATACTCAAACGTGATGAAGTCACGAGGCGCATTGCTCAGGTAAAGCGTGCACTCTGACAACAATTCATCCAAGGGATACTTGCGGTTAAGGGGAACCAAATTGTCACGCAAAGGATTGGTGGGCGCATGCAAAGACACTGCCAGCGCAACGGCGCAATCGGCAGAAAGCCGCCTCATCATGGGCACCACACCGGATGTAGAAACTGTGACGCGCCTGCGCGAAAGACCGTAGCCATGGTCGTCGAGCATGGCTTTCAAAGCAGGTACGAGTGCACTGTAGTTTTGCAGTGGCTCGCCCATTCCCATCATGACCACATTGGAGATCACTCGGTCTGGCTGCTTGAGGTGCTGGCGCAGAAAATGTTCAGCAAACCAGAGCTGTGCCAATATTTCAGCAGTACTTAGATTGCGACTAAAACCTTGGTGGCCCGTGGAGCAAAAACGACATCCAACCGCGCATCCTGCCTGCGATGAAACGCACAAAGTACCGCGATCGTCCTCAGGAATGAAGACAGCTTCAACAGCATCGCCAGCGCCCACATCAAACAGCCACTTGATGGTGCCGTCTTTAGAAAATTGTTGGGAGAGAATTGGCAATGCAGCAACATGCGCGTGAACTTTCAACTTCTCGCGAAGTGATTTGGCAAGGTCGGACATGTCGTCAAAGTTAGACATGCCGCGCTGATGAATCCAGCGAAAAAGCTGGGTTGCTCGAAAACGTTTTTCGCCCAAACCTTCACAAAAAACGGCCAATCCTTCAAGGTCGAAATCTAGAAGGTTGGCCGTCATGGCGAAGGAGTGAAAATTTAAAGTTGCAAGCTCAAGGCAGATGCAACTTCAATGCATTTAACGAGAATAAACGTTCATGCCTGGAAAGAAGAAGGCGATTTCAACGGCAGCTGTTTCTGCAGCGTCAGAACCATGCACCGCATTGGCATCGATGCTGTCAGCAAAGTCAGCACGGATGGTTCCAGGCGCTGCTTTCTTAGGATCGGTGGCACCCATGAGGTCACGGTTTTTGAGAATCGCGCCTTCGCCTTGCAGAGCTTGAATCATGACAGGGCCAGAGATCATGAACTCGACCAAGTCTTTGAAGAAAGGACGCTCCTTGTGTACGGCATAAAAAGCTTCAGCTTCACCGCGTGAGAGGTGCGCCATTTTGGCAGCAACCACTTTGAGACCAGCAGCTTCAAAACGAGCGTAAATTTGACCGATGACGTTTTTGGCAACGGCGTCGGGCTTGATGATGGAAAGTGTGCGTTCGATGGCCATGGAGAAATTCCTCAGATTTATTTTTAAAAGCCCGCTATTCTAACCCGATCTAAGGGTTTCCCCATAGACGAAAAGGAATTGAAACAGTCTGAATCAAAGAACCAAGTTAGCGGCTACGGCCGCCATTTCTTCGGGGTCCGCCAGACCTGCCGCCAGGTCCCTGCTCTTTGCGTTGCCGGCTATAGCTGTCTGCGCCAATGTAACCCACGGAAGTTTTCATGGGGTCGGGTTGGGCATTCGTTGACTTGGATCCACGAGGTGCCGCCTTGTTGGTACCCGATTTTTTTGCACCAAAAGCGCGGTTTCTCGGATTCCGAGGATTTTGATTGCGCTTGTCTTGAGGTCGCTGATCATTGGCAGAACCAGTATCTTCGCGAACCTGAGATGCCTCGGCTTTGTTGGCCGCATGAGTGAGCGCCCGAATATCGGCCTCATCCAATTCCATGAACGTGCTCCGACGAAGACCATGTGGCAAAACCATAGCGCCATAGCGAATTCGAATCAATCGGCTCACGGCATGCCCCACAGCCTCCATCATTCGGCGCACCTCACGATTGCGACCTTCAGAAATAGTCACGCGGTACCAGCAATTAGAGCCTTCACCACCACCATTTTCAATGGAGCCAAATTGCGCCATGCCGTCATCGAGCATCACACCATCCAACAACTTTTGCTTTTCTTCATTGCTGAGTGCACCCAATACCCGGACTGCATACTCACGCTCTAGGCCAAAACGAGGGTGCATGAGACGATTGGCCAATTCGCCAGAGCTTGTAAAAAGCAACAGGCCTTCCGTATTCAAATCCAAGCGTCCCACAGATTGCCATTTGCCATGTTGCAATCGGGGAAGTTTGCGAAAAACAGTGGGTCTGTTTTTAGGGTCGTCGTGGGTCACAATTTCGCCTGCAGGCTTGTGATAAGCAATGACCCGAGGAGGTGGTGGGTCGATGCGAATTCGAAGCGGCTTGCCATTGATTTTGACTTGATCACCAAACTGAATGCGTTGGCCAATGTGGGCGGGCTCGTTGTTGACCGAAATACGGCCTTCCAATATGAGTTGCTCCATTTCCAAGCGAGAGCCAAGCCCCGCTTGCGCCAGTACTTTGTGAAGTTTGGGAGACTCTGCTTGGGGCGCTAAAACTCTTTTGGTGATGAGGGGAGAAACAACTCCCTCAGCTTCTTGGTCAAACTCACCAGAGACCACATCCTCGATGGCAATGGGCCGCAAAGGATCTTGCGACGGCGTCTCGGGTAACTCATTCATGGGAAATGCCTTCCGACGAATCGGTGGTTTCAGAGTTGACAACTTCATCCAAAGACAATGACACCTGAGTGCTGTCTTCTGGGTTGGCGTTCAAGCTGGCCAAGATGGCCGCTTGACCTTCTGCATTGTTCAGCAGTGGCAATTGGTCCAGTGAGGACAGGCCAAGATCATCCAAGAAATGACGGGTCGTGGCATACAAACCTGGACGCCCAACAGATTCCCGATGACCAATGACCTCCACCCATCCTCGGTCTTCGAGTTGCTTCAAAATTTGGGTGTTGATGGTCACGCCGCGAATATCTTCCATGTCACCCCGAGTGACAGGTTGACGGTACGCAATGATGGCCAATGTTTCCATCACAGCGCGGGTGTATTTGGGTGGTTTTTCTGGGTTCAGCTTGTCCAAATAAACCCGCAGTTCGGGCCTGCTTTGAAAACGCCAACCCGTGGCCACAGAAACCAATTCCAGGCCGCGTTCGGCCCAATCCAATTGCAGTTCTTCAAGCAGAACTTTAAGGGTGTCAGCGCCTAGAGCGTCGTCGAACAAAACACGCATGTCACGGACAGTGACAGGCTGAGTTGAGCAAAGCAACGCTGTTTCAAGGACACGCTTGGCTTGCGCCGTATTCATGGTGTCTAACTTCCGGGAAAAATACGCCTGAAGCGCGAACTGGGACGCTGGCACCACTTAAAAAATAAGCATGCGGGGGAAGAACCCACCAGTGCGTCCCATCAAATTGGGTTAAAACCACTCTTTCGAGGGGCCAAGCCTGAGATTTCAAGCAATTTCATTGTAACTGAGGGACCAAGCCTGGCGCAAATTCTCAAAATCAGCCGGCAGTGGCGATGAAAAATCCATGGCTTGCCCCGTCATGGGGTGATCAAAGGACAAGCGCTCAGCGTGCAATGCTTGCCTTGGCATGAGAGCGTGGATTGATCCACCATAGAGTGTGTCGCCAACCAGAGGCAGCTTGAGCGATGCCATGTGAACCCGTATTTGGTGAGTTCTTCCCGTCTCTAAAATGCAACGCACCAAGCAACCCTGCTCATTTTGGGACAACACATGAAAATGGGTTTTGGCTGTTTTTCCTGAGTGTCTCGTCAAATCGACAACCGCCATGCGAAGTCTGTTGGCAGGGTCGCGGCCAATGGGTAAGTCAACAGTTTTCTGTTTGCTGCTCGTCCAGAGTTTGTCGCTCATAGCCACATATTGGCGATGGATGTCTCTGGCAGCAATTTTGTTAACCAAGGCATCCATGGCCAAGCGGGTCCTGGCCACAACCATCAAGCCGCTGGTGTCTTTGTCGAGTCGGTGAACAATGCCAGCCCGAGGCAATTCTGTCAGCTGCGAATCTAAGCCCAACAAGCCATTCATCAGGGTGCCAGACCAATTTCCCGGGGCTGGGTGAACCACCAAGCCAGCAGGTTTGTCTATCACCCTCAAGTGAGCATCTTCATAAACCACTTGAAGGTCTATGTTTTCAGGCTTGAAGGCTTGGGATTGAGGCGTGGCTCGAAGCTCAATGGTCCAAACTTCTCCTGCTTTCACTTTCTGGGAAGATTTAGCCTGTGTCAGGCCCACTCGAGAAACAGCACCATCCTCCAGCAATTGCTGCAAATAGCTGCGAGAAAACTCTGGCACACCCGCGACCAGCATCCGATCAAGCCTTTGACCATGAAGCTCGGGAGGCACCACCAGCTCCCGGAGCTCAGCGGTTTTTGGAGACACAGCGGCGATGAAAGAAGTTTCATCTTGAAACTCATCAGTGTCATCTAACTCAGAGTGGCTCGATATAATCAATTTGGTCTATTTTCCAAGGTTGCCAGATGTTCAACATCAGATTATCGGTGCTAGCGCTAACGCTTTTCGGTTTAGCGGCTTCTTTGCTGTCTGGATGCTCTAGCACCACGACAGATCCTACAGCAGCCTGGACGCCAGAGAAAATTTACAAAGAAGCTCGCGATGAAGTGGGTGCAGGTGCTTGGGATCGCGCGGCCAACCTGTTTGAAAAACTGGAAGGCCGTGCAGCAGGAACTCCTTTGGCACAGCAAGCGCAGATCGAGAAAGCGTATGCCCAGTACCGCGCTACAGAAAAAGTTCAAGCACTTGCCACTCTGGATCGCTTTTTAAAGCTCCATCCTGCCAGCCCCGCCATTGACTACGCACTTTACTTAAAAGGCTTGGTCAATTTCAATGACAACTTGGGTATGTTTTCGTTCATTACCAGACAAGATTTGTCTGAACGCGATCAAAAAGCAGCCAAAGATTCTTTTGAATCATTCAAAGAACTGGTCACTCGATTTCCTGAATCTAAATACGCTTCCGATGCGCGCCAACGCATGACCTACATCGTCAATTCGCTCGCGTCTTACGAGGTACATGTAGCGCGCTATTACCACAGCCGTGGCGCACATGTGGCCGCTATCAACCGAGCCCAAGTTGCGATCACTGATTATCCAGGTGTACCAGCCAACAAAGAAGCTTTGCAAATTTTGGTGAAGTCCTATGACGCGCTGGGCATGAAAGAGTTGAAGGCAGACTCGCAACGCATTCTTGACAAAAATTATCCTGAAACCACAAGTACACCTGGCAAAAAGTCTAGCGCGTGGTGGAAGTTTTGGTAAGCAATTCAAGCGCTGATACAAATTCAGCTTCGGTGTGTATTCTTCTCATGGGCGGCAAGCAAGCCATCAAGCGTCGGCCATAAGCCATGCCAGTCAGGCGAGGATCGCACACCACCAAGAAGCCTTGGTCTTTTTCACTGCGAATCAAACGCCCAGCTCCCTGCTTCAAGGCTACCGCGGCCTCCGGAATGCTGTAGTCAGAGAAAGAGCTCTGACCAGATAATTCAAGCCTTTGAGATCGAGCTTCTACCAATGGGTCATTTGGTGGAGGAAAAGGCAGTTTGTCAATCACAACCATCTGCAATGCTTCGCCTGGCACATCAAAGCCTTCCCAGAAGGAGGCGGATGCAACCAGCACACATCCCTGCCCGCCCTGGCTGGTGCCTTCTCTGAATCTTTCCATCAAACGCCGTTTGGGCCCTTGCCCTTGCACCAGAATTTCCAATTCACCCGTGTGACCGAGGGCTGCAGTCAAAGATTCGCCTATTTGACGCATGGCATTCAGGGTGGTGGTGAGCACCAATGTTCTGCCTCCTAAGCTTCTTGCATGTTTTTCAACCCATTCGGAAACGCGGCGGATGTGGCTTGTGTCGTTGGGCTTGGGCATGGTTGGCGGCACATAAATGGCTGCCATGTTGGCGTAATCAAAAGGACTCGCAACCCTGAGTTTGCGTGCATCACCCAATCCACAAGGCTCGGTAAACCAGCGCATTTGATCGTCTTCACCCAAAGTGGCAGAAGTAAAGACCCAGGACTTTTGAATGGCTGCATCTTGTTCATTTTGAGCTTGTCGGTGCAGCATGTGTGTTTGCACGGCTTTGGAAATATCAAGCGGCGATTCAACCAAGCGCATTTGCGCGCCAAGCTCAACCCAGCGCACCGCCCCCTCTGCACAGGGATCTTGGAAATCTTGAATCAAGCGCAATTGCATTGAAACCCTTTCATGCAAACGCACAAAATCAGGGGCCATCTCGCTCACCGTATCCAGAGCAGCCAGTGCCGCTTGCAGTGCAACTTGAAGCTGTGCCATGGCCGTTAACCAATCGGCGGTTTCAATGTCATCGGGAACTGGATCGATCCAACGCAAACGAGAGCCGGAGCGAACATGCTGCGCTGTGAGGCGCAAATCACGTGCGGATTTTTCAAGCACGCTGCAAATCAAATTCCAATCAACAAGCCCCCTGGCCAATTGAACACCCGCACCCAAAATGTCGCGAGTTAGTTCTAGCAATTGGCTGGTGCTCAGGTGGCGTCCTAAAAAATGAATGCCAATTTCATTCAACTGATGGGCTTCGTCAAAGACCACTGTTTGAACCGATGGCAGCAACTCTGCCATACCCGTGTCGCGAACATTCAAATCGGCAAAAAACAAATGATGGTTGATGACCACCACGTCGGCTGACATGGCTTCTTTGCGAGCCAAATTGACATGGCAGGATTTGAAATTGGGACATGGGGATCCCAAACAATTGTCTCGGGTTGAAGTCACAAGCGGGATCACTGGCGAACGGTCGTCCAACCCAGACAACTCAGACAAATCGCCCGTGCGAGTCGATTGCGACCATGTTTCAATTTTGCTCAGTGCATGCATGTGAATGCGCAGTGAAGCATCGTGACTCTGTCTGGCTTGTGACAAACGCAAGGTGCACAAGTAACTGCCACGGCCTTTTAACAAGGCGACCCGGATGGGTAACTTCAAGGCATCAATTAATTTCGGGATGTCGCGGGAGAAGAGTTGATCTTGAAGGGCTTTGGTTGCCGTAGAGACCAAGGCCCTTTGGCCGCTTAACAGAACGGGTACCAAATACGCATAGGTTTTGCCAACCCCAGTACCGGCTTCAACCACCAACTCCCCACCGTTTTGGAGAGTTTCGGCAACGGCCATGGCCATTTGTGTTTGACCTGAACGCGCTTTAAATTGAGGGGTAGCTTGCGCAATCACGCCCTCATCAGAAAAAGTAGCAGCGACGGCCTGAAGGAATTGTGTCAAGGTCGCGCCTTGTCAAGGCTGGTATCCATGGTCTTGTCAGTCAATCGCTGACGCCGCTCGTTTTCTTTGAGTGCTCTTTGCCGGGTATTGAGTTCAATTTCTCGTTGGTCTAGGGGTCTCAAACTCTGGTACTTTTGCTGACGAGCATTGGACAAACAATCATTCACAGCAAACTTTTGCCAACAAGCCTTGGCATTAACTTGAAATTGATCAAAGACTTTCTTTTTTTCTTCGGCCAATACCACTCTCTGAGCCTCAATCAAAATTGATTCTGCGTTAGCAGCCAAATTGGATGTTTCAGCTTGAGCCATGCTGAACAAAAAGGACCACCCAGCAAGCCCTAAGTAGATTGGTTTCAACCAAAAATTCATTTTGAAATTAGGTAATGTGAGTATCTACCGTACGATGTTCAAGGGCCAGGAATTCAGACGATTGCATTTCGTGCAATCTGGATATGGTTCTTGGAAACTCATGTGACAGCGGACCTTCTGTGTAAAGCGCCTCGGGTGCAACTTCGGCTGAAAGAATCAATTTAACACGTCTGTCGTAGAGAACATCAATCAGCCAAGTAAATCGCCTTGCTTCTGATGCCAGCCGAGGGGGCATCAAAGGAACGTTGCTCAAGAGCACCGTGTGAAACTGAGTGGCAATTTCCAAATAATCATTTTGTGACCTAGGGCCGCCGCACAGAGCCCTAAAGTCAAACCACACCACGCCGCCTGCACGACGTTTGGATGTGATTTGGCGAGCTTCAATGTTCAAAATAGGATCTTCATCTTGGCCACTGGCCAGCCGGTTGAATGCATCTGCCATTTCAATGTCAGCCGATTCGCCCAAGGGGCAATGGTAGAGCTTGACCAACTCAAGGGTTCGACGCCGATAGTCTGTGCCATTGTCAACGTTCAGCACTTCCATGCGCTGGTTCAGCAACGCAATCGCAGGCAACAAACGATCGCGGTGCAAGCCATCGGGGTACAAATTGTCGGGTTTGAAATTAGAGGTGGTGACAAAGCTCACGCCATTTTCAAACAGCGACATCAGCAGACGATGCAAGATCATGGCATCGGTAATGTCA
>Ga0214921_10000125_pt1 | contig 146037 bp, 160 predicted proteins | sample LL1505_MetaG_FD_177992 | JGI IMG/M metagenome (GOLD analysis project Ga0214921, IMG submission 177992) | Freshwater microbial communities from Lake Lanier, Atlanta, Georgia, United States - LL-1505 | ecosystem: Environmental > Aquatic > Freshwater > Lake | place: USA: Georgia | collected... | reverse complement strand
ACTATCAACAAAAAACAAAAAAGCCCCCATAACGGAGGGGGCAAGGCCGATGAATAAGTCAACACGAACGGTTGTACGCACACAGCCGTCAAAGTGGCCGGGGCAGTTTCAACGCTGCTGACCGGGCTTGATCTTCACCTCAACCTTGGCGTGGTTGGGTCGGTCGCTGGGCAGGAACCGCATGGTCTTGATGACACCATCCATCGGGCATCCCAAGTGTACCCGGATGTCCATGCCTTTGGTCAGGAACGGGCCACCCTCAAAGTCCACCATGAGTTGCCCGTCATCACCATCACTTCCACGGGTGTACATGGTTGTGCCTTCAAGGATCAGAGTCTCCTCGTCCAGTTGGGTCACGGTGCGTGTGTCGCCGTAGCGAGACTTGAATGTGCTGATGATGCCGTCCATCACTTGCTCCTCTTGGTCTTGGCCCGACGCTCTGCACGGGCAAACGCCTTCTGCCGCACGCTGTCGTTGAACTCGTTGAAGTGATCTCCGTCCGGGTACACATAGAACTTGTACACCTTGAACGGGCTGGAACAGAACTGGCGCATGATGTTCTTCATCTCCTGCTCTGTGCCACGGAAGTGAAAGTCACGCATTCCCGTCATCATGCAGTAACCGCTACCCATCTCCAGTCGAGACAGGTTGCGTGGCAGGAAGTCCACCGGATCATTCAAGTCCTGATCGCCCGTGAGTGTGAACTCCACATGGAGATCGTAGACAGCCGGGATGAACTTGTACATCACGGCATTCATCTTGGCCGTGTTCAGATCACGGAGAGACTTCGGGGACTTGCGGGCCTTGGCTCGCACACGGTTGTTGTTGGTCTTGGTCATGTGTGTATTGTACCTGATGTTTGGGTGTGTGTCAAGATCAAATCTTGAAGATTTCCACGGTGTGAATGGCGAGCAAAGGATACTGGTCGCCCTCACGGAACCACTTGGCAAGACGAGCCATGTCCTTGGGCTTGCCTTCCCACTCCATGTAGAAGTAGTCCATCGAACCACCATCGCCTGCGTACACAATCCGCTTGTTGAACGGCTTGCCCAACTCCTCACGGATGTCACGGAGAACTTCTACCTCCGTGTCGCTCTCGCCAAAGTTGGGCAGAGCGTAGCCGTCGAAGTGAACTTGCAGGCCCACCGTGCCCTTGACAGGACGGTTGAGTGGCAGGAACTTCGGCTTGTGCGAAACGATCTTGGCTTTGGTCTTGGTCATGTGTGTATTGTACCACAGGTTGTGGATGTTGTCAATCCTTATTTCCAAACTTTTCTTGAAAGTCTTGGGGGTAGTCTCGTGGTTCTGCTTTGATCCATTGCTTTACCTTCAGCAGCCGTTCATAGTATGAAGCCTCCCGCTTGTGGTGCTGCTTGTCCGGGCATCCGCAATGCTTGTACTCCAAGTCGATGGGAGAGATCAGCAGACCATCCCAGCCCAGCGAGCAGAAGTGCCAGCCAGCACCACGCTCGCCCGGTGTCAAGTCTGCATCACTTGCGGTGTTTGCGTCCACCTTCTTCATCAGGCTTTCCCATCGTTCGATGCTCATGCCTGCATAGTGTTCAGCCTGCTTGTAGTCACTCATGGGCGTACTCGTTCTTTCACACGCTCTAGGAGAGTGTCAACACGCTCCTCTGCTTCCTTGCAGGTCTGTGCCAGCCGCTGGTGTGCCTTCCACAGTTCGTCGTACCGAATCTGTAGAGACTCCAGTTCATCCGCCGCTGCGTTCAGTCGCACACCTTCCGGCAGGTAGTACCCGTCGATCATGTAGTCGTTCTGTGCCACATATCGCAGGAACACCGGGTGTGGTAGTTCGTTGTATGGGTTGTTCACAGGCCGTTCTCCTCGTCAAACTGTGACAGCCGATCCATTGCGGCTGCTGCCTCTGCTCGCTGGTACTGCTTCAACTTGGCACGCAGCCACTTGATGCCATCCAACGCCTGCAAGAACATGGTGTCATCCATGCCAGTCACCTTGGAGGCGGTGTCGTGGGAGTTTTGCAGCATCTTGCACAGGTGGTCGAGATCGTCGTTGCTCATGTGTGTATTGTACCACAGGGAGTGGTGGGTGTCAAGTGTTTTCCGAAAGATTTTCGCAAGGGAAAGTTTCGCCACACTCATCGCAGGTGAATCCATCAGGGTGTGTATCGGTGGTGGTCTTGTCGCCGTGCCATCCGTTATCGGACGCACAGCCGTTGCACACCACGCGGTCACGGAGAATCTGACCACCATTCCAGCAATCAAGACACACCACGCCGATTGGTGGATCATCGCCATGTAGTGTGTAACCACACATCACACACTCCACAGTCTGATCGGAGTCTACTGCTGGGCCGTATCGTTCACGCCATGTGTTGCACATTATCGTCGCCTTTCATGGATCGCCACAGCCCGACGCAAGTTCTCCCTGTCATCAGGGTTGACCATCACAATGTCGGGGGCGGTCTTGTGGGCAAATGACATGAACCCCACATATGCCTTGGTGGTGCTGCACTTCACACAGGTCGTGGTGTACGGCAGGGCTTCCAACCGAACAGCAGGAATCTCGCAGTCACACTTCATGCACTTACGCATAGGAAAACTTTCCGAACGATTGCTTGATGGTACGGCACTCCACCTTGGCTGCGCCGTCCTTCTGCATTCGACGCTGCTTGGTGATACCACGGCCATAGCCAAACGGCTTGCACACCTGCTGGCCGGACAGACGCACGGCTGCACCTTCACGCTCTGCTTCAATGTCGAATTGGTCGATGTGTCGCTTTGGCATGGTGGTATTGTATCACACAGGTTGCGGGTTGTCAAATGAACTTTTCGTCTTTTTCATTCCACAGTACACAATGTGAAGTGCAGTCCACCGCACGGTGTCCACCGACATATCGACCCATTCACCATCCGGGTTCCGGGCACGGTACACCCGAAGTGCGGTGTAGTACTCCACATCCGTCCATCCTTCCAGCAACAGAATGTGAAGTGCGGTCTGCACCGGGATGGTATTTCGCCTGCTGGTTTTCAGAGTGTACCGCACGCCACGGTGGTTGAACCACCCGATGCCTGCTGCACCTTCCTCACGCAACCGTTCCATGTATTCCTGTGATGTCATGTTTGGATTCTTCATAGCGGGTTCATCTTGCTGATGGCGTTCATATCTTCGGTGGTGGGAAACACAGTCTGAATCCCCAACGAGTTGATGAGATCAGCGATTTCGTGAACCGGGCTTTGTCCCTGCACTTGCAGCGGATCGTTGGAAGCCTGTCGTTGCGTGGGCTTGCCGGGTGGAGTCACCTTGGCGTAAGACTGTGGCATCAGGGTGGCATCGCTGAACAGATTGGGAATCGGTCTGCCGCTGTAGGCAGCCTTGCTCCAATCCACATACCCGGCTGCTGCCAGCGCGGTGATGTGTGCCACCGCATCGGTGTGAGCGTATGGAATGCCCATGCCGTCCACCGCTGTGTTGGGATCGTTGCGTGTCCACGGCTTGCCGTCCTTGCCGCCGATGTTGTCACCCAGCAGCCATGTTTGAGACAGACCGTTCACACGGGGCCAGCACCACAGGTACTGTGAAGTCCAACCACCGTCTGTGGCAGGCGAGGTGACAGTCACAAACACAATGCCCATCTCCACACACAGCAGACGAGTGTGCTGCGAGCCTCCGGGCTTGGCGTTCAGACTGGCGTACACTTGGACGATGTTGAACTTGGGGGTTGTCATGGTGTTTCCTTCGTGCTGGGATTGTACCACAAGGTGTGGTGTGTGTCAAGCCCACTTCTGAAATTATTTCTTTCGCTTGGTCTGCTTGGTCTTGCGGTACTTGCTGTTGTTATCGGACTTGGTGTACACATTCAGGAACTTGTCCTGCTTGGCTTCGTACAGGTCGCGGAGTTGTTCGCGGCGTTCGTGGTCGATCACGAACAGAACAAACTGGATGCCAAGAACGATGATGGTGGCAAGGATTGCCACAGCGAGAACGATGTACATTGAGTGTGCTTCCTCCATAAACCTACCGCCGGAGTGTTTCATCCGGCGGCAGGCAACCCCAAACCAGTATCACTTCCCCGTCGAGGCCAGTTCAGCCTCCAGCATCACCTGCTTGGTGATGAGCGTGTCATACGCCCTTGCCAACCCCATCAGCCTGCCGTACATTCCGCTCATCATGCTCATGGTGAGGTCAGCCAAGTCCTCCACATCACGCTTCTCCGTGATGCGGCCAGCAGCGAGACTCTCAATGCAGCGAGTCACGGTCAGCAGGCAACGAGACAGGTCAATCACTTCGGCCTGCGTCATCTCCTTCACGCGGGCATTGAACATTGCCGTCGTGATTTCAGGTGCAAGTGCCATGCTGTCTTCCCACAGTTTCCATTGGTCGTTCGTCATGTGTGTGTCCTTTCGTTGTGTGGATTGTACCACAGTTTGGGGTGAGTGTCAAGTGATTTCTGAAATTATTTCAGACAGAGTGAAGTTCCAACACATTGTCCGGCTTGAACGCACGCCATGCTTGCCTCTCCATGTCGTAGACAGGGATGGCTTCGTCATAGTTCGGATTGCCTGTGCCGTTTGGTGTGTTCACACCAAGAAACCCCGGCTCCACCGTGCCCAGCAGGCTACGGATCGTGCCATCCTTCTTGCGGAACTTCACACGGAACACCACATGGCGCACCATGAAGTCACGGATCGCGTTGGGATCGTTCAAGTAACAGGCTCGCAGCGTTGCCATCAGACTTCCTCCTCGTTGGTGTCCTCGTCGTACTCCACCTCGTCCAGCCACACCGTGCCGTTGAATGAAAGCATCCGGCCCAGTTGTTCGGTCAGGTCGTTCACTTCCTCCACCTGAAACTCGGTGTCCTCCACATCGCTGGCTTCGATGATGATATGGTAGGTGGCTCGCTTCGCGGTGCTGGGGTTGCCTTCGTCGTTGTCTGCTTCGTCTGTCATGCGTTCTCCGTTTGTTCGATGGTGTCAGCCAAGGTGTCCACAATGGTTCGCAGGTCAGGCACATCCTCGTTGTACACTTGGGCTTCTCCATCGAAGTGAAGATCGCTCAAGTAGTCCAGCATCAGGTGTGCTTGCTTGTTGGTCAGGGTGATGGTGACAGGCTTGTTCATGTGTGTATTGTACCCGATTGGGTGTGTGGTGTCAAGAGGGAAACCAAACTTTTTTTCACAACTCTCAAGCAGGCTTCCCGAAGGAGAGCGTAGTCCTGCAAGTGAGAGCCGCAATGTTCAGAAGTTATCGGGATCGTTGTACCCGTCGTACTCAAGGCCGATGGGAGTCTCGTCCATGTCCTCGTCACTCCACTCATCGGTGGCTTCAGAGTTATCGGACTCGTCCACCGGGTCGTACTCGCCGGAGTCTGCCGGGTCGAGTGTGCCCTCGCTCCAGTACTCTTCCTCCTCACGCAGCCACTCGTCGCGGATGTCCTGCGAGTCTTGAAACTGGTAGTACCCGTCATCGTTGGTGTGATCGAACTCGTCGTTGAATTGGGGGTTCTTCATGGTGTGGATTGTATCCGGTGTTGCAGCGTGTGTCAATAGTGAATCTGAAACTATTTCAGATTTCTCCGTCATCCCAGCCCTCGTCATCCCAGCCGTCACCCAGCCAGCCGTCGTGCTGTTCGGTGTCGTACTGGTACTGGTCGTTGATCGCCTTGCCCACCACACGACCGATGGCAGTCAGGCGGTAGGACACATTGCCGTCAGCATCCCACAGCGTTTCCACCATGCCTTTGGCAATCAAGTCCTCCACCGCCCTCTCAATCTTGGCAGGCGGCAGTTCTTGGGCCAGCATCTCGTGAAGTTCGCTCATGGTCATGTCAGGTTCTTCAGGCAGCATCGGGGTTCTTTCTGTTTGGGGTTAGTTACCGGGCACGAACACAACAGTCAGTTCAGTATCAGGTGGCTGCGTCATGTCGAGCCACGACCGGGCCTCCAGCATGGTGGAGTATTCGGCAATAAAGCCGTCGAGTCGCGGATCGTAGATGCACCATTTGCCTTGCGGATTCATCATGTGTGGATTGTACCTTGTGTTGGAGGTGTTGTCAAGAGGTAGTGATTTTCTTGCCAGTACTTGCTGTAGTTCTCGTATGCAGCCTGTCGCAGCCCGTAGGTGGTCAGGTAGTTCACCCGGCCTGCCGGGTCGAGGCAGATGTAAGTCCGATAACCACCAATGGTCATGGTGCGTTCGTGAATCCAGCCAGCCCACCACAGCACTTCCATGCACCACCGCACAGGCAGTATCCGACTGCGTGCTGCGGGCAGGATGGGTGGCCGTGTGTGGTTCACTTGGTGTTCTCCTGTGAGCCGTTGCGGGGGCCGGGTGTGAAGTCTGCCAGCGAGATGGACGCAATCGCCGGAATGTCTCCTGCGTTGATGCGGCCTTCAATCAGATCACGGAACTGCTGGTCGGTGATGACCATGATGGCAGAGCCATCTGCCGTGTTCCAAGTTTCCCCGTCGGGAAACACGATGATGGTGTGAGTGGTCATGGGTCAGAAGTCCTCATGGCTGTAGTAGGTCACGAAGGTTGCCACCAACGGAGTGGCAATCATCACAGCGGTAGTGTAACACAGAAAGTCGATCATGTCAAGTCCCTTTTTCAGATTTTTTCAGCACAGGTCGGACAGATCGAGGATGCCGGAACCCACCCACAACTCGCGGAATGTGGTGGCGGCTTCGTCGCCCTTATCGGTCAGGATCACCGTACCGGACTGGCTGGGCATGGTGATCAGGCCCACACGAACCATCCGGGCCAGCATCCGGCTCAACTCCCGCTTGGCGGCATCCGGGTCAACCGCATCCCCGTACAGGCCGTCGTAGATCGCTTGCACATGGCACGGGATGTTGTCGAACGCTTGGATGGTGATGCAAACGGCAGCCGCTTGCACGAAGTCTTGCGGCAGGTTTTCAGGCAGCAGGTTGGTGGGGCATTTCATGGGTGTAGTTTACCTTTCAGGGGTTGGGGTGTCAAGCAGTTTCCAAACACTTTGATTCAAGTTCTGCAAGCGGTCGAACCGGGTGGGTCAGAATCCATGTGGTGTTGCTCACGCCACCGTGCGGCAGTTCACACAGGATGTTGATCCGGTTGCAGTACACAAACAGCCTGTCACCTTGGGCGTGGTGCATCGCCTTGCGTTCAATGTTTCCGATCCACCTGCCCCGGAAACTGCGGGTTTCCGAAGTGATGATTTCGTTGTTTCGCAAGTACTGGATGGTGGTGGTCAAGGTCATGGATGGATTGTATCCGGGGTTGGGCGTGGTGTCAAGAGGGAAAATGGATTTATTTCAGATGGAACAGGTGGTGGCGTAGGCTTCATCCACCGTTCCACGAGCCTTGATGCCGTCCAAGAACCCGCCCAGCACGGCGTACAGGATGCTGGGACGCATGGCCGGGTACACCACTTGGACACCACCCGACTCCGTCACAATCTCCAGCACCTCGTACCCGTACTCGCTGGCACTCAAGTACCAGCAGCCGACATTGGCCACAGTCTTGGCGGTGTAGGTGTACGGGGTGGCAGGACGGCCCAGCATACGGTTGATGAACGCAAGACGGGTTTCCAATCGGTTGGCGGTGATTCTCATGGGAGGATTGTACCTTTCAGGGGTGGGGTGGTCAAGAACTTTTTGGATTTTTTCAGTCGATGGTGGCGGTGTACGACACGCCGGGGTAGCCCAACCGGGTCAGGTGGTCAACAAACGCTTGGGCGAACGCTTCCTTCCGCTGCATGGACTGGCCGAAGCCGTCAATGTTCAGCGTGACGCACTTGAAGTAGTCCGATGAACGCCACCCGGTGGCCAGCAGCCACTTGGCCCATGCAGAAGTGCGAGGCCGAACCTCGACGCGAGCGAACCCGCACACGCCGCCTTCCACCCAGTAGGTGCGGTCACGGCCCACCACGGTCATGGGAACCACCTCAATCGCGTTCGCTGCGGCATTCCCTGCGGCGTAGGCGGCTTGAAGGTCATCATCCCATCGGTGGTCAGAGGTGCGAGCGGTGAGCGCGGTGGAGGTCACGGTGGTCATGGGGTGTATCCTATCAGGTGTTGGGGTGTTTGTCAAGAGGAAGAAACAGATTTTTTTCAGAACCAGTTCCAAGTGTCCATGTAGGCGGCAACGGCAGTCCAGTCCACAAGATCGGTGTCACCGGGGCCAAACAGGTCGGCACGGTTCAGGGTGAACCACTCACGGACTGCCGCAGGCGAGATGGTGTACTCGCCCGTGTCCTCATGGTGGTCGCGGTGGTCGGGATTGGAGTCCAAGAACGCACCGAACGCAGGGCCGGGGATGGTCGCCATCTCCACCTCCAACGCACACAGGTAGGTCGGGTGGTTTCGCCAACGGGATGAGGTGAAGGTGGTCATGGGGGTAGTCTAACCGATCCGGGGCGTGGTGTCAAGGGGTGAAATGCGGATTTTTTGAGTCTGATAATGCTCGACGCTGATCGGCGATTTCAAAGTGGGTTGAAATGGGGGGAAGTGGGGTAAGATTCTGAAATATATTTGAGAATGTCCGGGTTATCTCGCAAACACACACATCCCAGCCGTCCCATACCCCGGATTCTTCCAGTCAAGCAGAATCCTCCAATATCTGAAATTTTCTCGAGAATTATTTGTTACATTCCGGGTATTTTGGGGGTTGACAGAGGAGGCAGAGTGTGGTACACTACAGGTACGGGGATGATCTGGGCGGGTTGATAGTATTCTGCAATCCCAATAAATTAATTTTGAGAATCTGGGAGGTTTCAGGGTTGACAGGTTCCGCCTGCTGTGTTACCCTAGATCGGGCTGGGAGGGCGGGCTGACCACTTTCCGGTTAATCAAATCTTAACACAAACTTAAATTAATCCAATCTTAACCGAAACTTAACACAATCTTAATTTAACGCAATCTTAACAATACTATCAACTCCTGGTCCGATAATAAAAAAGGGTTCTTGATACGCTCAAGAACCCAATAGAAGGCGGGGAGATTCCGATAGGGCGTTCCCATTCCCTAGAACCTTGGGACAGGTGGTTCCACACCCGGTACTGTTGACTCTTACACAGTACAACGCAGGCCGTTAGGATTCCGGAATCCGGGAGTACGGCCACCCTTGGTTCACATCGTCCAGTACAGTTCGGATGCAGGAGAGCAGCAGTACGGGGTGTTGTACGCCTCCCAAAAGTACGCCGGGAACCCGGGCTGTGAGGCCATGAAGTTCTGCTTCAGCACCCAAAACTGATGAAACTCCACAATGTAGCGACCGTCTGTGCCTTCCATCTTCTCTGCGTAAATCTTTGCGGTGTCGGCATCCGGGAACTCTCGCTGTTCGGTCACCACAACCCGATAGCCCGTCTTGCGACGACGGTCACGCACGCGGATGATGAACTCGTACAGGTTGGGGTTCGGACAGGCCGGGATGGTGTTGGTGGTTTCCATGTGGTCATTCTACACCATCCGGGTTGGTTTGTCAAGCCCTATACCGCAGAAATAAATCTTTTTATTCCGGGCGGTTTTCCACTTGACAGGTTCCGGAATCTGTGATATAATACAGTGTCTGGGTTAAATTAAATACTATCAACTTTCCGGAAATGAAAAAACCCCTTGATAACACTCAAGGGGAAAAGCGGGAAGTCCTCAAGTAGGTGATTCCAAACCTTTACCAGTATTCAAGACGGGCGACTGGGCCGTTTTTGGTGCAGGCAAACGGCCAACCCGGCCACTTTAGCCCGTGGCACAGGCTTTGTTAGACGGTTCCGGTGGCAAACGCCTGACGCAGATCAGAGGTGGTCAGGGTCAGCCGCTGTCCGGTGGCACGGTTCGTGAAGAAGTAGGCACGCTCGGGCCGCCACTTGTTACGGGAGGAGGCAATCTTGCCGCGACCCGAGTACTCGTAGCCCTTGCCCTTCATAAACATCAGGGCGAAAGTGATCCGGATCTTGCCGTGACGGGGAGTGAAAGACTTCAGATTGGCGGTGACTCGTGGCATAGTGAGGTTCCCTTCCTTGGGGTTTGGGGTTAGTAAAAAAGTTCAGTTTTCGATGTCGGTGCAGTCTTGGATGACGCGAACGATGTCCGGCCAGTACACATCAGCGAGTTCGTCGCCGTCCGGGTTCTCCGCACACGGCCACAGCAGGTTGCAGAAGAACCGGGCGTTCGCCGTGGTGATCTCCTCCTCGCGGAAGTGTTCAACCATGGTGCGGTACAGAGGCTCCTCGTTGGTGAGCCACAGGGCGGTGCGGTAGGTGGCTGCATTGCGGTATCCGTTGTAGGTCTTGGTGGTCATGGGTGTATTCTATCCGGTTTGGGGTGCGATGTCAAGCGGTTTCTGAAACATTTCAGTTTTTTTCCAACCACTCCCGATCTTCGTCGGTCATGGTGGCTTCGGCCAGTTGCCCCCAACAGTTTTGGCACAGACCTTCCCATGCGGACAGGTGGTCAGGGGTTTCCGGGTGGTTGCAACGGGGGCAGGTGGTCATGGTTGGATTCTATCCGGTTCGGGGTGCGGTGTCAAGACAGTTCCGAAACATTTTCCGGCATATACCGGGTTTCGCCGTTCTCCACATTGATCCACCAGTTCCAATTGCCGTACCGACCGAATCCGGTCAGCCGTTGCAGGGCGGGGGTCAGTTCCTGTTCGATCCGGTCGGTGGTGTTCCACGCCAACGGGGTGTTGGGGTCGAGGTCAGGCACATGGATGCAGATGTTCACGATCATGGGGGGTTCCTTTCAGGCGATTTCGCCGTTGTTGTACAGGTGCAGAGCCACGCGAGCGTACGAGCCTTGCAGGTGGTCGATCATGCCTGTGTCGAGCAGTTCCTGAAACAGGCACACGGTTTCTTCGTGCGTGAGTTCGCCGTCTTCATACTTGATCAGTTGGGTGGTGAGGTTCATGCAGGCAGTATATCAACCTGACCGGCTTGTGTCAATAGGGTAGCCACAGAAATAATTTATTTGGTTTCCCTCTTGACAGGGCCGGGAGTTTCGGTTACAATCCGGGCATGACGAACCCCACCACCCCCGACGACGACATGGAGCACCCGGACTACAACGAGGATCTGTTCCTCCAAGAGAACTGGCCGGAATACAACGAGGAGCCAACCGACCCCGGCCACGATGACTGGGAACCGTGGATCGACCACACCGAGTGGTAAGTCCGGTAACAAACGCAGCCCCCTCCATTGGGAACCAGTCCCGGTGGAGGGGGTTCTGGTTATCGGCCCGTACTATCAACAAAAAGAAAACCCTCAATCTTGAGGGTCGAATCCCGGTTCGTGATCGTCGGGTTCAATGCCGTTCCCGCACTCCAAGCATTCGTGGCGACCACCCCCGAAACGATACACCCAAAACTGGGGCGCACAGTGCCAGTTTTCTGGCGAGATTTCACAGCCACACTCCGCACAAAAAATTTCGGGTTCCACGCAGGTGATAACGAGGTTGGAGGCGGCGGGGGAGATGGTGGTGGTGGTGTTGCACATGCGGGTAGTATACCGGATCCGGCCCCGCCTGTCAAGGGGGTCAGGCACAGATTTTTATTTTTAAATTCCGGGCATTTTCCGGATTGACACACAATAAACCAGGAGGTACAATAGTAAGTGGACTCCTAAAATATTTTATTAAATCTTAACACAAAATTAATTTAACCAAATCTTAACACAAAATTAATTTAACGCAATCTTAACAATACTATCAACAAACCCGCCCCGGTGGTTTAGGCCGGGGTGGCTCCTGCGAAGCCTGGGTTCGTTTGACTGGGATGTTTGGGGGTGGTTGCCCCTGACCAGACCCTCCTCTGATCAGGGGACTTGGACACCACCACAGTGTTTCGGTTACGGGTTGTTCCGGTAGAACTCCCGCATGGTGTCGGCGGCTTCAACGCCTGCGGCGGTCAAGGCCACGAACTCGGCATCCGCAGCCGTGATCCACTTGCACGCGTACATCTTCATCAGGATGTGAGCGTACTGGGTGCAGCACTCGTCCTGCTGCTTCGGGGTGTAGTCGGAGACATTTCCGTACAGGCGTCGCATCAGTTCTCCGACATCGGTGCAGCCCTCGCGGGACACGATCAGCAGGGTCTGAACCATGCGATCCAGTTCCGGGGGCAGGTTGTGCAGGTCGATGGTGGCAGCGTCAAACATGGTGGTTTCCTTTGGGCCTGTGGCCCGGTTGGGTTTCAAGTAGTGTACACGATCCGAACAGGCTTGTCAAGCCTTATTCGTCGTACATTTGGTTGGGATCCTCGTGGAACCCGTACGGGTCCACAAACTCGCCGTTTTGCTCGGCATTGTGGAGGCGTACACACTCCTCCAACTCCGCGATCCGCTCGGGAGTCATGGCCTCCTCCTCCTCGTGCCAGTCGAAGGAGTCGTCGCCATTGTCGTAGATGGGGTTGGTGGTGTTCATGCGGGTAGTATACAGGATCGGGGGTGGCTTGTCAAGGGGGTGGAACGGGGAATCTTTTTTTTCTTTTTTGGTATTTTCCCTCTTGACACGCCCAGTCCCCCGTGGTACAATAGCAAGCGGAACACCCAGCTTGTACTATCAACAAGCCTAGCCACCCCGAAGGGTGGCAGGGGACGAATCCCGGTTCGGCTTGTGAGATCAGCCTCCACTTCCCCACTCGGAGGTGAGGTGATCTAGGGCCACGATGCCCATAACAAACACCACGGACAAGATCAGGCCGAGCAGGAACATCATCACATTTCCCCCCAGCCTGCCGAGCGCAGCCACGCGTTGTCCGCATCGTACTCGTTCTGCGTGGCGTCCTCGTGCGAGTGATCCTCGTCCGGGGTCATCACGCTCACCTCGCTCGGGCGGATGATGCCGTGGCGGATCATCTCGCTGGTGTACTCGCGGCGGATGGCGGTCACAGTTTCAGTGTCAACCGACCAGGTGCTGCTGCACTCTTCCAGCAGGGTCAGCAGGTTGCGGACGGTGGTGACGGGCAGCACGATCTGAACGACGGGCGGAAGGTTGTTGTTGTTGGTGGTCATGCGTTCATTCTAACAAGTTGGGAGTGCTGTGTCAACCCCTATTTCCAAGTTTATTTGCGAGACTGATAACCAAATACTATCAACGCGGGCCACCCCGGCTCCTCGCTGTGGTGAACTCACACAGGCAGGAAGAGCGGGGGCGGGCGCGTTGGTTGGGTTGGAAGAAAGAGGGAGGGGGGAACATCCCCCCTCCCCGCACCACCATTAGATGTTGTCGAACAGCGAGGCGGTGTACTGGGCGTCGGCCTTCACATGGTCGGCCACACGAACCAAGTCGGCCCACTCCGTGTTGGCCATCTCGCGGCCCGTGCGAGGCTGTGCCTTCATGCAGGCCGAGTTCACGGTGGCTGCGATCGCCTTGCCGTCCTCCACCTTGACCCAGCCCCGCCACACCACACGGCCATTCTCGCACACGGTCAGGCTGATGCCCGAGTCGCCACGCTGCACCTCACCCGTGGTGACGGTGGTGCCCGAGAACACCGACGCGGGCTTGCTCATGTACACCCGGCTGCCCGTGGCCCGGTCGGTCGCGTGCGAGTAACGGCTGGTCTCCACCACCCGGCAGTCACGAGCCGAGAACGGGCGGTAGCCCGTGATGCTGCGGTTCAGGGCGGTGAAGACGGACGAGACGAGGTGCTTGATCTGCATGGTAGTGTCTTTCCGGGCCTGTGGCCCAATGGGTATGTGTGCACTATATCAAAGTCGCCAAGTCGAGTCAATAGGGTAGATGCGAAGTAGATGCAGATTTTTTTCTTAACACAATCTTAACAAAGTTTTTTGAATTATTAAGATTAAGATTGTAGAACATTTCGGTTGACACCGGGGGCGGTGGAAGCATACAGCGTGGGGAGGGGGGTCCTGTCCGGACAGTTGCACGGAGCGGGTCCCATCTGGAAGGATCCGGGGCTAGCAAGTCTACCCGGTCGAGACACCATCCATCCCTCTAATAACGCAGACCCCCCCATACCCCCCTATCGATTTCCCCATGGATCCCCCGGTTGCACCCAGTTTCTAAATTTTTAAATACGAGAGGGTACCCCCATACCCCCCTTCTGATTTCCCCATGGATCCCCCAGTTCTTATAAATATTTAAAATGAAATCGTTTCTCCAGCACATCACAGAATCCGGAAAACTGTACAGATTTGATGATCAACAGGTAACTCCTGAAGCACACGAGTACGCCATTTCTCCAGACGGTTCAGAATCAGGAAACGTGGCCGGATGGAATCCTCCCGCAGACTGGTCACGTCGCACAGGATTGTTTACCGGCAAGTTGCACCACGTTCTAACATATGCAGTTCCTCGTGCCACTCGTTGGATAACCACCGGAGCACGCACAAAGAACAGTAAACCCACAGTGTACTTTGATGAAGCAGACCGTGAAGCAATACAAAGCCATCGCCCCGTATTATCCCAATACAATGTTCGTCAAGGATTCCAACAAACCGTAGGAGCAGAGTATTTTGCTCCGGGTGAACGCGCACCCAGCCCTGTGTCTCAGCGTGTTATAGAAAATCCGCTAGAAGAAATAAGTAAACATTACGCTGTAAAGTTTGTTTCAAATCTTGCCCGCCACAAAGAAACTATGGATTCGTCGGGTCTTAATTACTCTGCAGAAGGATTTTAAATGAAATCATTTCTCCAATACATCACAGAACAGCAACAATTTTACGCCCCCAGATCCGCATTACCTGCAGACGCAGGAGAAGAAGCAAAAAAGCAACGAGAAGAATACGACAAACAAAAAGCTTTATTTGCTACAGCATATAGTCCGGCTGGAGGAAACGAATCCGGTTGGATAATATCTGCCGCATATGCAAACGCTATGAACAGAGAAATGAATATGGACAAAGAAAAAGCGTGGAGAACAGATGTGGGAACCGCTTTTGATCAAGACCGAATGACCGGAGAATTATACGGAAATCCTGCAGGGTTTCGAGCTGTTGCCAAACGAGACGCAGCAGGAACTGGATATAATTTTAAACAAAGAACTCACGACGAATTAACTCAAACGTTTCGCCAAAACGTGATTGATACACTAATGTTTAGACCTATAGATCCAGACGCTAACGCTACTTTTGTTTCAACCGGTTCTGGTAAACCAAAACCAAAAGATAAAAGTAGTGGATCGGCAGGACCCGCAGCCATGACTCCTGTAAATATCACAGAGTCTGCCGCGTGGCAAAAAAAAATTCGTTAACATATAAATAATAAAAAAGGAATTTCAAATGGATCCAATTACCCGCCGATTAATAGAAACCGTAAATAAAATTTTAGAAAATACAGACACAACCAAACCACCAGTACACCCACAAGTTCGTCCACTACACGCGGCAGCACAAGACGTACAAGATAAGAAAAGTGGGGTACCGTTTGGTGACACTTGGCGTCAAAACAGTAGTGAAAAAATGTTAGACAATTGGAAACAAGGTGATTCATACGCAACACAATCCACCGGTTTAGGTTTAGGCCCAGGTCCTGTGCCTGGTACTGATCTTCCAACACCTAAAATTGGAAACGATCTCACTGATTCTGGAAAACAACAAGCAGCCAAAGCTGGATACACTCCAGAACGACTGGCTCAACTAGCAAAAGAAAAGCAAGAACGCGACGCAAACAGATGAAATCGTTTCTACATTATCTGCAAGAAGCTGGATTAACTCCAGAACAAGAACAGCCGATGGATGATGCTGTGAACACTCATCGAGCAGTCAAACAATTAGAAGACGAACAAGCACGACAAAGAGCACGAGAGTTAGCCAGACCAGACAAAGATCTGGAAAGACTAGAACCATTTCGTGAACCCACCGAACTAGAAATTGATACGCAAAAAGCAGATAACGCAATTAAACAATGGGTTCAAGACGCTGCTTTTAAATATGGAACAGATAATCCTATACGAAAAGCCAGTGATTCAGAATTTAAACATTTACAAAATTTAGAAAAACAACAACGCGATTTAGACGACACCACCAATCCACACTACCCCTACGCGTAAACAATTACATGAAATCATTTCTCCAACATCTGCAAGAATCTGCCGCGTGGACCCGGAAAGCCGGTAAAGATCCAGAAGGTGGTTTGAATAAAAAAGGCGTTGAGTCTTATCGACGCGAAAACCCGGGCAGCAAGCTGCAAACTGCTGTCACCACCGATCCAAAAAAATTAAAAAAGGGCTCCAAGAAAGCCAAGCGCAGACTTTCATTTTGTCGCCGAATGAAAGGCATGAAGCGAAAGTTAACGTCTGCCAAAACAGCACGTGATCCAGACTCACGCATCAATAAAGCTCTGAGAAAGTGGAACTGCGAATGAAATCATTTTTACAGTACATCTCGGAAGCCGACGAACAACCCCAAGACGCGGACTACGAAGGCGCACCCGAGCACGGTGGTATGACACAACCTGAAATGGAGTTGTACTACCAAAGCTGGTTGAAAAATCAGCGCAAATCTATTCTGCAAAAAAAACCGTCGAAAGAACTGGAAAATCCTGAGATCGCAAAAATGATTGGTGGACCAGACTGATGTTATCGTTCCGTCAATATCTGGAAGAAGCGTTCCTGCTTGAAAATAAAGCATGGCATCAGTTTATTGGTCAGCATGGTGATGCTATTTTGGATAAACTAGGACAACTCACACATTATCGTAACAACACTAATCGTGGAGCACAAACACCCGAATCAAAAACTAATATTATTTCACACTCTTTAGGTTTACATGATCTAACAACTGAAGAAGGCCGATGGGTTCTGAAACATTTTCATGGTGGAGGAATTCAGCGAGAAGAAGACGTACATAGCACAGTTATACCCAATCTGAAACGTTTACGTCAAGCCCGAGCAGAAGGCAAGAGTGATGCCAGTTTAGCCAGAATTCAAGGAGCCGGTGCACTACACGCCCATCTTGCAAAAGTGTATCCAGTTTCAGATGAATCGTTGGGTGGATTGTCTCCAGACGAATACACTGTTCACGGTGAAAACGAACACTGGTCAATCGTGCAACCCCGTACCAAAACCGCAGCGTGTGCTGTGGGTCGTGGTACCAACTGGTGTACCGCTCCCACTGGCGAAGGCAACAGGTTTCAGCATTACAATGAAAAAGCTCCACTGTACGCGCTGATACCTAAAGCTCCCAAATACAAGGGAGAACGGTACCAGATTAATGTGCCTGTAAAAGATAGAAGCGAAGACGATCAGATTCAATTTATGAATGAAAAAGATCTTCCGGTATGGACCAATGACAAAAATCCAGAACAAATGCAAGTCCTGTCTGATCCACACAGACCTCTTCCAGAAATAAAAGATTCAGAAGCCCGTGGTGCTATTCATGGTATGCGTGACTACATGCACTACCAAAATATTCACACAGACAATCACACTGATAAACAAGAACATCTAAGTAAAATTTTAGATGTTCCTACCAAATCAGACACACAAGCAGACCGAATGAAAGCAGCACATTTGGCTTCAGCAAAATACACTCACCCAGTTTCACACAAACAATTACGCGATGCACTCACCAAAGGAGGACGCGAAACTGTTAAACAAGCAATGATGCATGTGGATGATATGAGTTCCTCTGAAAGAAAACAACTCATCACTCCTGATATTGTCGGTAAGCTATTAGACAGTGAAGATCCTATAGTTCGTAGTCACGGAGCACGAAACGTATACGACCGAGAACAAATGCACCGTGCACTACGCGATCCTGATCCTCTTGTTGCTCAGTGGGCTGTTCCACAAGCAGGCCAACGAATGGCGGCTATGCATCCCGAACACGCAGAAACTGCACTGGAACACCCAAATCACGCAGTGCAAATATCTGCCATGAGATGGGCTCTGGATTCTATGGGCAGTCCAGAAAGAAAACGATGGGCCGCACGAAAAAAAGAAGACATGAATATAGATCACCTGTTAACTAAAGCTGTAACAACAGGATCTGAACCATTACGAATGTATATTGCAGAACATCATCCGCATACATTATCAGACGAACACCTGTTTCAAATACTACACCACTCTAAACCAAAGTATACAGAACAAGAAACTGATTGGGAAACAGGAAAAACTAATACAGTTGATAAACGTGGATTTATAGATTTATACAGAAACGGTGGAGATTCTAATACGGTTCGCAGACTTCAGGCATTTTCAAACCGAGTTACTCCTGAAATTAGGCAACGACTACGAGAAGCAGGAACAATAAAATCGCCAGGAGATCCTTCGTGAAAACATTTAAACAACACTTACAAGAAGCTCAAGAGTTTTCATCTGCCGGAACCTCACAATCGCAAGTGGCCAAAGGGTTTAGTACTGTTGCCAAACATATTGGATGGAAGCCGGACACACTTAATGTGGATCTGGGTGGTGGCAAGTACGATCACGGTGTGAACTTTTTAGCCAAACACGGAGTGGAAAGTCACGTGCTGGATCCGTTCAATCGTTCAGAAGAACACAATAAAAAAGTGGCGGAAACCGTGAAGGCTCGCGGAGGCGCAGACACTGTGACTTTATTCAACGTGCTGAACACAATCAAAGAACCAGAAGTTCATCTTGACGTACTGAAAGCCGCACAATCGCACTTGAAGCCGGGTGGCAGATTGTTTATATCCGTATATCCTGGTGATAAAAGTGGTGTAGGAAAACAAACCAAGAAAGATTCGTGGCAGCGTAACCAGAACCTAGAATCGTACTTAAAGACAGTTCATGCAGTTTTTCCAAATGCTGGCATTCAAAAAGGCGTTATTCACGCTATAAACGAGGTTTTTTAAGTTTTCCTAAAACGGAAAAATTAGTGGAATCCTGCTAGATATCTTACCTTCTTTCGGGAAGGCATTTTATAAAGGAGACACTAATGAGTACTAATAATAAGTCATGTCCGGTTAGCGGTGGATTCTGCTGGAAGAATCCTCTTCAAGTTGCGCTGTTTCTTGCTGTGCTTCCCTACGCTGTAAAGACCATTGCTTGGGTGTGGTCTGGGGTTGCTGCTGTGAGTGCTTGCGCCGCCAAGTGATCCTGTAATCTCTTAGGTCTTTGGAAACCCTCGGAGAAATCCGGGGGTTTTCATTTTGTATAAATACTAAAAAAGGAAATTATATGGATCCCATCACCAAAGCATTACACGAAACCTGGAAAAAAATTGTTAGTGAAGATAAAATTACATATACCCCATATACCCCATTTTATGATCCAATGAGTGATATGTCAAAACCACCAACCGACGACGGTGGTTGGGAGATACTATATGATCGCAAATTAGTAGGTCTTAATTATAAACCACGAAACCGATGGATAAGAAAAAAGGACGCTCCGGAACGTCCACTTCCTTCATGGTTTCCAAAACCCAAGCCAACACCAACTCCTGGAGACGGCAGTTGGGGTGGCAGCAAACCAAAACCCGGAACCGGCGCATGGGGTGGTGCACAACCAGGAAAACCAATTTACGGTCCAGACGGAAACCTTATTGGAGTAGAAGATAATACTACTCCAACTCCAAAACCAACATCTGGATACGACCGTATTCTTCCGGATAAAGAGAACCCAAACGATAATATACGTGGAAAATATCCAGTCTATCAAGATAAGATACCCAGCATCCCAATACGCACACCTGCACCACAATCTACAGTACCTGCAACAACCGGCAGCGGTTTGTTAAACAGTGTTCTAAACGCTAACAAGAAGATGTACAATTCGGTAACCGGCTCACTTCCAAGTATGCCAAAAATATACGAGGAACGAGACACCGAAGGTCAAATGGCTATCGGTGAACTAAAAGTTCTTGCACAAAAGGCTCAAGAGCTTGCAAGCATGATGAAGGACGACACCCAACTAGAAGCTTGGGTACAATCCAAAATCACCAAGGCTAAAGACTACATTAGTTCAGTACACGACTACATGAACGGCAATCCAGACAAGATTGACTAATGAAATCTTTCCGGAACATTTTACGAGAAGCAGTAGAGTTAACACTGCAGTATCATGACGAGTTAAATCTCAAAATTTGGGATGACACCAAATTGAAGTCTGAAGTTCGTGCCAAGCTGATGATGATTGCCAGAACCTGGGCAGGATTCGCCAAGATTCCTCCTGCGGCAATCACTGACATTATTTTAGTTGGTGGTAACGCCAATTACAACTACACACCGTATTCAGACATTGATCTGCACGTTGTGGTTGACATGGATAAGATTCCAGAATGCGAAGGACTACTTGACGAGTACCTGCGTGGCAAGAAACAACTATGGGGGCTCGTCCACGATATTAAAATTTACGGACACGACGTTGAACTGTACGCTCAAGACAAAGATACCGCGTACACCAAAGATCAAGGCGTGTACAGTGTCAAGAATGATAAGTGGTTGGTTCAACCGGTAAAGAAAGAAGTCAATCTGAAAGATCCGGGCATCAAACGTAAAGTTGAACAGTACGTGGAAAAGATTGATACGCTAATCAGTACCAGTGCGGAAGATGAAGCGTTTGAAGCATTAAAAACTAAATTCCGTGAGATGCGTGCAGCTGCACTGAAACAAGGTGGCGAGTTCTCGGTGGAGAACTTGGTGTTCAAAGAGTTACGCAATCTAGGATACCTAGATAAAGTTACAGAATATCTCAGATCCAAACAAGATCAACGACTCAGTTTATAACAGGAAAGTAAAATGAATCCATTCAGCAAAAAATTAATAGAGCGTTTTATTGGAAAACAATTCAGAACCATTAGTGATGTAATAGTAGAAAATTATGAAACTACTGCTGATCGTTTAATAACCGAATCAGTATTTGATGAACTATTTGAAGACATTACTTTTGAAACTTATATTGAATTTTTAAGCGAACAAATCTCATTACCAGTTCTTGCGTCCACTGCTCCTCAACCTGAAGCTAAAAAATATTCGTTTGCAACAATGAAAGCAGACATGGGTGAATCACATAAACTCTGGAGAGATAAAAAAGCAAAAAAAGCAGCAAGAGCAGATTTAGGAATTAGACCTGGAACTAAATTATTTACTGCACAAGGTGGAAATCCCAAACTAGCAAAAGAAGAATCCACAATTCCAGACAGAGGAACAATAGGATTAACTTTGCTTCCAGAAAAACAATCCGGTTTAATTAATACTTGTCCGTGTGCAACCGGAGAGTGTGCTAAAGCTTGTTTAAACATGACTGGCCGTGGAGCCATGAGTCAAGAAGCACGGGGAAGAAAATTAGAAAGAGTAGTAACTAAAGCAAAAAGTGCTGGTATAATACTACACAATGAATTAGACGCACACGAACGGGCCATGGCCAAACAAGGTAAGAAAGCTGTTGCTCGTCTAAATGTTGTTTCTGATATTCCTTGGGAAACCGTACATCCTGAAATTTTTAGCGAACACAAAAACACTCAATTTTACGATTACACCAAGATAGCCAGCAGAGTAATGAATACAGACGGTACTCCTAAAAAACTTCCTGATAATTACCATCTCACATTTTCTTCTACAGGTATTCAAGGCCCAGACAGCAATTGGCATCACGCACGTCAACATTTAAATAATGGTGGAGTTGTTGCCATGGTGTTTGCTGTTCACGCTGGCAGAGGCGAAAAACCCGGTGGTGTTCTACCTTCACATGTGGTAGACGAAGCTACCGGTAAGAAGTGGCGAGTTGTTGATGCAGACGCTCACGATCACCGTTATTTGGATAAACAACTAAACGGTATTGGTGAGAATGAAGGTGTTATTGCTGGTCTTCGTATTAAAGGTGGTAAGAAGAATCTAGCAAAAGCAGGAAACTTTGCTGTACGACCAACAAGCGAACCTGGTTCTCCAGTTGTTGTTGGTAAAGATCATCCAGCAAATCAACAAAAATAAAAATGCTTTTATTCAGTTTATAATAACAGTATTTAATCAACCCAAATGAGCAAAATAACTAGACAACCTATTTTATCCTCTAGAGAATCGGGTGATGAAGCACAGATGGTCGGTGCTGCGGATACAATAGGTGAATTATATTCTTACGAAGGTCACAAAATTACACAACAAAATAAAGACGCATTTTTTAAAGATATACACAAGCACTTTTATGTTGATCGTCATGAGCACGATTATACTCACACAATACCACATAAAAATGGATCTGGTAGTTGGGTAGTTAAAGTTAGTAGACCTGGGGCTAAAGGAGAATTGGACGTTTCTTTTGAAGAAGTTGGATCTAAAACGGACAGATCTTCACCAACCACATTTAGACGTACTGGAGAGGAAATAAAAGGGGGAGTTCTTTCACGTGGACCTAGACCCGCTCTTGTTTCATCCACACGGCTTTCTAAAGAATTACAACAACAAGGAGTTAAGCCTGTTCCCCCAAAAGAAGGAAAAGTTTCTTCTAGAACTCCACTAGGAAAAGAAGATACTCAAAGAGCAAAAATGGGATTGGCGGCTCATCATAGAAGAGAAGGAATTGATGTTATCACATTAGTTCACGGAGATAGAGTTAAAAGATTTTCCACAGTACCAACAAGCAAATATTACATAGGAAAACATTTAACACAGTTAGGAATACAAACTAAAGATCAGGAAGCAACAATACGAGCTTTATCTGGTGTTTATGATGAGGGAGAGAAAAAACAAAAAGGGGATATAAAATTTCAAGCCAAAGAAGACGCCCTGCTCTCTAAACTTGTTCACTCTGCAATACCAGGAATGAGCATGAAAGAAATTATAAAAGCTAGAAAAGAAGTAAAAAAAACCAGCAAAAGTAAGTTATGAACCAGTTAAAACCGTTTTTGAAAATGCCAACGATTGGATGAAATTTAAATTACGTCAACGTGGAATTATTATTTAATTTAATTAATCTTTATCTGGAACTTCCATGTTTCCACAGTATCCAAAGTGGCAAGCATCATTCTTAATATTCATCCATTTCCAACCGTAATTGCCACCTCGTGATTTCATCCAATTAAATTCTGGAGTTCCTGGTTGAACATCTAACGCTAATCCTAGCCCGTGTCTAGACTTCCCAGGTTGAGCAGCAACATCATATTTTCCACCAAACATTGCTTGCTGTTGTCGGCTTCTATAAGCACTATTAATGCCTATACGTTTTCCGGTTTCTTTATAGTAATCGTCATCCATTCTTTTAAATGCACTTGCTGCTTGTGGATTTAAATAAGCTTTACCAAAATACCACGGCTTTTCTCCAAATTTATCATTCCATGGTGTTGGATTTTGTAAATTTCCAACAAGAGTTAAATCTTCAGATTGCAAAATACCATTTTTTGCTGCATTATCTGTTGCGTACTGTTGTGTAGTAACTGTTTTTGGTTTTTTTGGTTCTGTGGGTTTTGTTGTCGTAGTGGTAGTGGTTGTTGGTGGTGGTTCTTCTGGAGGAGTTCCTGCACCAATTGCAGCAGACAACATCATGGGAGCCAATAAAGAACGTTCTTGAAGGTGTTGTAAAAATGATTTCATACCAATATTTAGCTTTCTATAAATACTAGAGTCATGTTAGGATTCAACGAATATCTAAAAACCACCATGTTGTTGGAAGAAAAATTGGACGATTTTGTTCAATTTGCTTGTGATCATCTGAAATTACAAGATACACCAAAAATTGAATTGGTGCAAGTACGAGACGGCAACATGACAACGGCAAATTATTGCCCAAACACTAAAAATATCAAAGTTTACGCCAAAGGTCGAGCACTTTTTGATGTTGCCAGATCACTTGCACACGAACTTGTACACCACAAACAAAACGTGAACGGTGAAGAACTGAATGGCGACACAGGTTCTGACTGCGAAAACGAAGCAAACGCAACTGCAGGTCAAATTATTCGGCTATACGGAAAGAAAAATCCGGATTTTTACGAATAAAATGGCAAAATTTAAAAAAAATCCATTAGATTTTTCTGGAATGTGGTCAAAAGCACTCCAACCGCGAGATGCTAGTGGTAAATTTGCCAAAAGTGAAAATAAAATTTTACGAACTATTGGTGAATTAAAGTTTGTTGATCAATCTTTAGCAGAAATTCAGGAAAGAAAAGATAAAACTCCTGTTGAAATAATAAATCCTTCACCAACCGAAATTGATGAACAATTAAATGAAGGAGTTTGCACTCTTTTCTTTTATAAAATCACTGACGGAACCATGAGACGCATGAGATGTACTCTGCAAGATAAAGATCCGGTTGCAACTAAATACAATAGACAAGGAGTTATGGCAGTTTGGGACTTAGATGCTAGTGAGTGGAGAAGTTTTTACCCAAATCGCGTTTTTAAATTGATCAGAAATGAAAAAACTGACATCCAATAAGAAAAAACCAGAACCACAAGGGGATCTACCAATGCCTGAAGAGAAAAAATCAGAACTTCTCGAAAAAACTTCACAAAAATTGGCCGAAACTGCTGCTGAAGTGCTTGGTATGTACGAAGAGTATCTGCTTGATCAAAAAGATTGGCGTAATTTGGCAAAAATCATGACTAAACTGCGTTCTGCCATCTCTGGTTACTACGCTGCTGGCGGAAAATAATGTTTTTTACTTGACTGTGTGACTTTTTTGGAGTAAATTGTTATTATGAAGATTGAAGATGATATCAAGCTGGATTTTGCCGACGTTCTGATTCGCCCAAAGCGCAGTAATCTTGACAGTCGCAGTAAAGTTGATGTGGCACGCAAGTTTACGTTTAAACTTCCAGACAATATGGAACAAGAATGGACTGGTGTGCCGATTGTTGCTGCCAACATGGACACAGTTGGTACGTTTCAAATGGCTGACAGCCTAGCAGAATATAATGCACTGTGTGGTATTCACAAATATTACACAGAAGCCGAATGGGACAACTTTATGTACGGTTGGATCACGGATCATGTGAACTGGCCACCTAATGTGGTGTACACCATGGGCATGGGTGACATGAATTCCAGCATGGAAGAAATTCAAAAGGCTGAACGAATTCTAAACAAGCATAAGTCCATCAAATTTATTTGTATTGATGTGGCAAACGGGTACACTGAAAAGTTTGTGAATTATGTTCGTACTATTCGTGGATTGTTTCCGGATCATATTCTGATTGCTGGAAATGTTGTGACACGAGAAATGACTGAAGCACTGATTCTTGCAGGAGCAAATATTGTAAAGATTGGTATTGGTCCTGGATCAGTCTGCACGACTCGCAAGGTTGCTGGTGTTGGCTATCCGCAACTGTCGTGCATCATGGAGTGTGCTGATGCCGCACACGGATTGGGTGGTTACGTGATATCGGACGGTGGTTGTACCTGTCCTGGTGATGTAGCCAAGGCATTTGGAGCGGGTGCAGATTTTGTTATGATTGGTGGAATGTTTGCTGGTACAGACGAATCAGCAGGCGAGCTGACAGACGAGGGCAAGGAGTTCTACGGGATGTCCTCAGCAGCAGCAATGGAGAAGCGTTCTGGAGGAGTGGCAACATATCGTGCAGCAGAAGGAAAGCGAGTGTTTGTTGAACCAGCAGGCCCTGTGGCTGGTGTGATGCAACAAATTCTTGGTGGTGTTCGTTCTGCTTGCACATACGTTGGTGCGGCTCGTCTCAAGGATCTTCCAAAGTGTACTACGTTTATACGAGTGAACCGACAAATTAATACGATCTTTTCATAATGTGTGATAAAAACTGCCGAGACCTTCATACACAATACCAAGAACTGCTGTTAAAGCAGATCAAGGTGTTGTCTAATGAAGTTAAGCTGTGGAGAAGCATTTCCACTCAGTCCTCCAGAATGAGTGCCGAAGAGTTTATGAGAGCCACAGATCTGTCTGGTTGGCAGTACAGCCTACAACGAGGACCTCTAGGATTTCCAAATTTTATTAAAAGATTTTGGGATAAATTATTTGACTTGTTTAAACCGTAGTATATAATAAACATTATGGCTAACACACCTACTCGTAAAGTTTTCATGAAGCACCGTAAGCGTAAGCGTAATGCTACGCGAGATCGTCAACTTGCTATTGCTGAAAATGCCAAGAAGAAGACCCGCGAAGCCCTAGAACGGCTTGGTCGTCTTCCTAGTATTGCTAAGAATTATTAAAGACACTTTATTTTATATTATAAAAGCTTTCTGAAGGTGCTACAACTTCAGCGTTGTCTGTGATTAGAGTCTAACAGAATCGTACAAATAACTCTTAAAAAACCTCACGTAAAAGTGAGGTTTTTTATTATAAATATTAGTATGAAAAGCTTTATTCAATTTTTATCAGAATCTGATAATTCATTTAATAATTATGTAAATGATCTTTTAACCCGTTTAAAAGGAACAAAGGCTATAGACCCTAAAACCGGATTACCTCAACCACTATATCGTGGAACGTCTGCTACACCAAATTTTGATTTTGCAGAAACAGGAAGAATAAGTAATAATCTTGGTACTAATACATGGGGTCCCGGACAATATTGGACTTCAAGTCCAACTTATGCTGAACGTTATCTGACAACAATACCAAATAGTATAGAAATAAAACAACCATGGTATCTTCGTCCTTTCAAACCACCAACAAGTAAAACTACACATTCATACGCACCAGGTAGTAGAATTATTACTGCGTATGCTAATATAGAAAATCCAATAGAAATGGGTTATGGAGAAAATATACCAACAGTGGGCGAACGATTGGGAATATCTATTCCAGATAATTTTAAAGATAGAAAAAACCCTGACTATTTAGCACGAATACAAAGTGCTTTAGATGAAAGAGGAATAGACGCTATAAAAGCATATGATAAAAAAATTGGAGAAGTTGTCCCGCATGAAATAATTAATGTAAGAGATCCCAAAAAAATTATACTTTCTCCTCATGTGTTAGCCCCCCAGACAACAAAAGCAACAGCAAATATTTCTTCTGGACCATTAAGAGCAGGCACAATAGAAGGTTATTCTAGTGGACCATTAAGAGCAGGCACAATAGAAGGTTATTCTAGTGGACCATTAAGAGCAGGCACAATAGAAGTTTCAAAACCAGTAACCCCAACTACAACACAAACACCAGCTTCCGCATCCACACCCACGAAACCACAAACACCTCCAAGTGGTGCAAGACGGGGTGCAATTTCTGCTGATACTTTAGCTTTAATGTCTGGCGTAGGCAGTGCGGTTGTAGGTGGTATGGCAGCTGCAGCTCCCGCCGCAATAGATAGTATGGTTGGTTTATTACATCCACCAGATAATAGAACTAGGCAACAAATGGAAAAAATGTTTCAAAGTGATGCTGGTCTTGCTTTTAATATTACACCAGAAGGCGAATTAGAAGGTGATCCAGCAGGATTCAAAGCTGTTCGTGAAAGACAAAAAAGGGGAGAATGGTTTCCCACTTACTATCCGCAAGCATATAACAAATAATTCTTGACTCCCGTAAATCCTGAGCTATATTATGTGAGTTACAAGTGAATAGCCCTCTTAGCTCAGTTGGTAGAGCAGTAGACTTTTAATCTATAGGTCGTAGGTTCAATTCCTACAGGGGGCACTTTTGGGAGCGTGGTGGAATGGCATACACGGAACGCTTAAAACGTTCTGGTCGCAAGATCATGCAGGTTCGAGTCCTGTCGCTCCTACTTAAATACTATGGGTTTTACATCTACATTTTACGGACAAGGACAGTTCTCACATAGGGCTGCATACGAAGGATCAATGTATACCACACAAGCGTATACACAGCCTCCTCAGTTTAAGCCAGCCCTGTCAATGGCCACCGAATTTGGTGGTTCTATTTCCGGTAATACAGTTCCGCTGGCAACATACAGCGATACCATGTTTACCGGAGAAGCTGTTGGTCTTTGGGTCTATAAGTTGTACCTAAACGGCGAGTTGGTTGGAACATACCAGATGTCTGATCAACAGTTTTGTATTTCAGTTGCGTTTGATCAGGTAGAAGGATTTTGTTTGGGCGTACCACTAACTCCTTCTGAAGGCACTACAACAGCGGCTGTACCTGCTCCTGCTTCACTCACATTAATTGTGGCAGCAGGAATTGCGGCTCTGTTTAGAAAAAGGAAAAAGTAATGACACGTAAGATTTTACTAGTTCGACCAAATCATACAATTTCTAATCGTTCTTTAAATCAAGAAGTTACACGAATGAACGAAGAAATGAAACACGGCAGTGTTGTGGTTCTTCCAGACGGTTGGCGAGCCACTGTGGTGGAAGTTGATGTTGCTGCCACCACTTATCTTCCAAACGATGATAAGGAATGGCAACTGATTTGCGAGAAGCGTGATCAGGAACGAAAGGAATACAAGCAATGAGTGGAAAATTAACTTGGAATTACCGTATTATTGTGGATGATACTAATGAAACTCCATGGTATGGTATTCATGAAGTGTATTACATTGATGATGAACCCATTGATCATACTGTGAGTCAGTCCAGTGTATTCGGTGCTAATATTGAAGATCTTAACTTGATCATGGCAGACATGAAGCAAGCATTCAATCATCCAGTTCTCAAGAAGTCACAATTTCCTCCCATGGATGATTACCGTCGTCCAGAGTGGATGAAGGTGCGAGAAATCGCAGAAAAGATTTAATTATTTCTTGACACTCGTTATTTTGGGTGTATATTTACTAAACGTAAGCCATTCATCACAGGACAGTGAATGGTAATAACTGAATGTCCTAAAATTTCTAGAAAGGTTTTATTATGCGTACTATTACTAAGCAAAACAAGGTGATTAACTATCTGAGCAAGCGTGGCCGTACTCTGACTGCTGCTGAGGCTCGTGCTCGTTTCGGCGTGCAGAACCTCCGTGCAACCATCAGCGACATCCGCGAGATCGTTGAAGAGTTCGGTAACTGGAGCGTTGAGACTCGTATGAGTTCAACCGGTCGTACCCAATACTTCATGAAGGACACTCATCCGGGTCGTCGTGTGTTCAAGTTCCGTGCAGACGGTACTCGTTACAAGACTCGCTGAGTTAAATTTTGATTGAGTTTTTCGATGAAAATCTGTCCCTTTAAAAAGGACAGATTTTTTTTATAAATAAATTTGTGATTGTGTTTGCATTTTTTAATTTAGGAGATATAATATGAACACTATGGAAAACACTGAAACTCTAATTATGCGTATGAAGACAGGTGAAGACGTTCTTTGCCGTGCAACCAAGACGAACACTGGTTGGAACCTCAAGGATCCTATGGCCCTTGTTCCCACTCCAGATGGTCGTCTTGCATTTATTGGTTGGATGCCTTTTGCTGACACCAAGGACGGCGTGAATATTCCTGCTGACTTTGTGTGGCTAACTCTAAAGGCCGAGAAGGAAATTGAAACTCAATACATGTCATTTAAGACTGGTATCTCTGCTCCTTCAAAGAAGCTTGTTACACCAGGCGGTGGCATGAAGCTAGTCGGGGCTGACTAAACAATCAGCATACACCCGTAGCTCAGTTGGATTAGAGCGTGGCACTTCTAATGCTAAGGTCGCTGGTTCGAACCCAGCCGGGTGTGTTTTTATAGAAAGGATTGTATGGAATACTGGTTTTACACTTTAATTTTTTTGTGCTGCGTTCAAATATTTTTGTTAGGCATACAATTTGGAATGAATATTTCTCAATCAAAGGAGTCATCAAATGAGTCAACCAAAGTACGTTCCCGGTCAAGCGTATCGAAGCGGGTATGATGCCCGAATGGAAGGCAGAGAGATGCCTTCAACTAGTGAAATTGGTGTGTATTGGGATGAGTATCGTGCAGGTTGGTTTGATGCCAACCGTACTATTCTAGAGAATGTTCGTCGTGATTATGAAAATTCTCGTAATCGTCTAACAGAAAATTCTAATCAACGTGAATTTTTACAGGATTAATTATGCATAAACAAAACGTATTTGTTGCAACTGGTGTGAATCGTCTTGATGATGTTCGTAAGCCAATGATCACAGTATTTCCAGATCCTCTGAACCCTGGCAAATTTCTTGCTTGTTTTCAAGCAACTGACTGTGATGAAATGATTGACGGATACTCTTACGATGAACTTCTTTGTATTCGTAACACTATTAGTGAAGCACTTACGGATATGGACGTAAAGGAAACTGTTTTAGAGTACAACAAAAATAATCCTAAGTTTACACGATTTAAGGATTAAAAAATTTCTCGAATAGCTCAGTTGGTAGAGCAGTGAGCTGTTAACTCACGGGTCACTGGTTCGAGTCCAGTTTCGAGAGTTTAAATATTATGTTAAATGTTAATATTCCTCATTTCTATTGTTATATGAGAAAAGAACAAATGTACCAGCATAAAGATCATGTTGGTGAATTTGTTAAAGTTACTGTTTTTGGTGCTCAATCAAATTCAGATACTGCTTTATTATTTACTGTATTAACTGATGATGGTTTAGTTAGAAGCAGAATACCAATACACATGCTGTGTCATAAAGAATCTGCTCCCAGTATTCCACTAGATCATCTACAATTGTGGGATTGTTTTTCTATTAATTGTACAAATATTGTGTACGATTACCTAAAAAATTCCAGAGCAAAAGTAATACTGAAAGATGGTTCTGAACATTGGGGAGATTACACCATGACGTTTGATTGGTATGATAACCCGTATAGTGACGAACCAACACAATATAAATGTTTGCATATGATTAAACTGGATAATGGTTGTTATACTTTACAGCCAAATAATAGAATTTATTGGAAACATATGTCTTTTGTCACTAAACCGTTTCCAACCAAACCAGATTTTAAAGTAGATAATAAAATATTTCGTTGTGAAGGATCTAGCGATAGATGGATTATAGACGGAGACGACGATAATTATTATTATGATTTAAAGGAACAATAAATGGGCGGCAAGCACGCAGCAGGAAAAGGTGATCAATATCGACCAGTAAACTGGGAACAGTATTCCAAAAACTGGGACGATATCTTTAATAAAAAGAAGAAAAAGTCTGCGAAAAAAATTGACTCTAAGCAGAAGTGATGTATATTAGTTATTATGACCAACACTCTTATTGATGAGTATTTGGAGCAGGCTTTTCCTCTTTGTATGGAATTGCCTCGCCAAAAGAAGCATCTTTCTTTTATTCTACATAAGAATCGAATTGTAGCAACCGGTCGTAACTTTTTTAAAACACACCCAAAGGCCAAGGTTATTGGATACGCATTTGATGAAATGCACTCCGAACTGGACGCTTATCGTAAGGTTCCTAGAAATCTTCGTGACAAGAAGCTAACTCTCCTTAATGTTCGTTTTAATCGATTTGGGGAACTTCGTATTGCAAGGCCGTGTGAACTTTGCCTTCCGTGGTGTCAAGAAATCTTTCATGAAATTCATTACACTACAGATCAAGGAATTATTACTCTATGAGACAACCTAAACCTAGTGATCTACAAGCGTTAGATGTGCTACAAGCAGAACTAGATCAGATGAGTGCACAACTCACAGTAATTCGTGGCCGTATGGTACAGCTACGAGATCAGATTAGACAGTACATCACACAAGAACAGGAGCCAATCGATGTTTCGACTGCACATGGACTTTCCACTGACAACACCTGAATCAGATTCAATGGATGCTTGCAATAAGTTTATTGCTTTCCTTGATGCCCATAAGGAAGAATTAATTGGTATGGGCATTACTGATATCAATTACCGTCTTGGTAATGACCACGACCGTCAAAAGTCCAACTACATGATTCGTAATGAAAACGGACATATTGCTAATAAAAAGTCACGAATTAACTTGCTTTCTGCTGAATCTGAGGTAGAATAAGCGCATGGGATACAAGTCTCGGGTGGGACAGGATCGCTTATAACGATCTATTGCAGAGTTCGAGTCTCTGGTATCCTACTAAATATGTTTATGCGAAAATCAAAACAACAAACTCTTGCGGACACGGTTACTCGTAATGTATTAAAGTACATGACAGCCAGCGGCATGTTGTTCACTCAAAAAGACATAAACAACATCCATATGATTATTAGTAAGAGTATGCGTGGAAGTTTTCCTAAGCAGACTGATCCAATTCCAAACAAAACAAAGAACAAAAAGGCCCCATAGATTAACTGGCCAAATCCTCGCCCTTTCAAGGCGATGACTGCGGGTTCGAGTCCCGCTGGGGTCACTTCATTATGACAGATGATGATTTAAATAAACTATTTAAACTAGCGTATACTCAAGTGTACTCTGGTTGGCGTGAAATGCAAGACATCATGCTGATGGCACACGAAGAAATTAAGCGTCTCCAAACTCGTATCAAAGAACTAGAGAATAAAACAAATGCCAGTTCGTAAAATTGGTTATGCTTGTATGAATCTTACTCTTAACGAAGGCGTTAAGAAGAAGGATCAGATTACTGCCAGTCGTACTCTGCGTATGTCTGGTTTTAGTTTGGATCGTGTAGGTCAACTGGCACTTCAAAATAGCAAGGATCTGGTTAAGATCATGGAATGGAACCGTGATAACGGAATTCAAATGTTCCGTGTCAGCAGTGAAATTTTTCCATTTATGGATCACTCTGAACTAGGATATACTCTGGGAGACTTGTCACGAGAGCACCATACTGATATTGTGTCTGAGTTGGTTGAAGCAGGCTCTATTGCTCGTCAGGCGGGTATTCGCCTGTCGTGCCATCCTGGGCCGTATACGTGCCTTGCAAGCCCTAATAGCGCGATCGTGGTGAAGTCTGTGCGATCACTAGAAATGCATCAACTGATTGGTAGCCTGCTTGGTCAAGATCACGATTTCAATATCAATATTCATGTTGGCGGTGTTTACGAAGACAAGCAGACTACCGCAGAACGTTTTTGTGAAAATTTTAAGCGGTTGAATCCTGCATTAAAAATGCAACTAACTTTGGAGAATGATGACAAGCAATCTATGTGGTCACCCAAGGAATTGTACGATATGATTTACTCTAAGTGTGGAATTCGCCTAGTTTACGATTATCACCATCACCGTTTTTGTTCCAACGAAACGGTAGACGAAGCAGTAGACATGATGTTTTCCACTTGGCCGGATGATCAGGTTCCCAAGATTCATTATTCAGAATCTGCTCCCGGTAAGCGTCCACAAGCACATTCAGATTATATTGAAGGTCCTCTTCCAGAATTTAATACGAATCGCATGTACGACGTCATGCTGGAAACCAAGGCAAAGGATCTTGCTCTCAAAAAGTATTTGACAGAATACGCGGGTGTGGTATAATGGTAGCACGACTGCCTTCCAAGCAGTAGACAAGGGTTCGATTCCCTTTACCCGCATTATGAAAACATTTAATACATTTAAAATTTGGTTTGGTAAGAAGCTCATTAATCTAGGATTTGGTATTCTTTTAAAGATGGATGCTCGTGATTGGAATCCATCCAAAGAATGTTATCCTGGCTCAGTAAAACAGTTACGATACAATTTAGGTGCTTGGTTTGTTAAGCATGGCATCAAGTTAGAAACTAAAGCATTAAATGCTGCTGGATGGCCAGGTTTTACCGACTTTAAGTATTACTACAAGAATTTTTATCTGGGAAACAAAAACAAGAAGCGAAAGCGAGACAATGACGGACCTGACTTCAATCAATTCTTCAAGAACTGGGATGGCGAGTGAATCTCGTAACATCATTGACCATTACCATTACTGGAATCATGAAGCAATTATTGCGGATCTTGACTCACGAGCAAACAACTTCTCTATTATTTGCAGCAACCTATACAATGACTTTAATATTGCTACTTGCATCCGGAACGCTAACGCATTCTTGGCTAAACGAGTTTTTATCTATGGGTCTAAGCAGTATGATCGTCGTGGTACTGTTGGTACTCACCACTATGTTCGTTCTGTACACTGTGGAACGTTGGATCGGTTGGTGCAAGGACTTGACACGCTGGCGGAACAAGTAGGACCACTACATCTGGTTGCCATGGATAATGTGGAAAATTCCATTAATTTGGAATCTTACCAATGGCCCATCAATAAGCACGCAGTAATCATTCTGGGCCAAGAACAGGTTGGAGTGCCTCCAGAGCTGCTCCAGATGGCTCAGGACACCGTATACATCACTCAGTACGGTTCTGTGCGTAGCCTGAATGTAGGTACGGCAAGTGGCATTGCCATGTACGACTACTGTAAAAAGGTAATAGTGTAAAAAGAATAAGGGCTCCCGCCGTCACAGGTGGGAGCCCGTTATTCCATTATTGAATACTCTTTACTTTTTGCAGCACTGCTTCTTTGAACACTTCTTGGGTTGTGGTTTTAGATTTAATTTAACTAGAACGGTGTTTAATTGAGCTTTTAGCCAATTGATTATTTGCATTAGAAATCACCTTCCTTCTACGGGTATTTATTGAAAATGGAATTTCTATAGATACTTTGCATCCCCACCCGGGTGCATTATATACTATAGGAGAACACATATGGTAGATAAACTATTAGGACTTCAAAACCAACTTCGTATGCTTCACTGGGGTACAAGCTCTTATGCTGAACATAAAGCTTTAGGCAAGGCTTACGAAGGTTTAGATGAACTGATAGACACGTTTGTGGAAACATACATGGGAAGCCATGGTAAGAATCTACCACCTATTAAATTAGATCTCCGTCCGTACACTCTAGGAAGCCCAATGAAACTGTTAGATCAAGCAGTACACTTTTTTTCGGTTGAAATAGAAAAAGAACTGTCCGGAAACACTGATCTTTCCAATATCCGTGACGAAATGCTTGGTTTGGTAAATCAAACTAAATATCTACTGACCCTGAAATAATTTCAGGTCAGAAAGTCGCTTTACAGTATGTCTAGATGGAATCCTTGTTGTTGTTCACCTATAGGTTTAACCGGAGATATGGTTTTAGTTCGAGCCGGATGGTATCACTTTTTAGTGATGACATTAGACGGCAGAATTAATTGTTTTATTGGTTCTGGATTAGAAGGCGCAAAAGGTGTAACGTACGGCCAAATAGGTAATCAAGACACTCGTGCTTGGGGTGTTTTTGATTACGATTGGATGCGTGTGCACGAGTCTCCATATTTTTCTGACGGAGCTAATCGTTACATCACAACATTCAATCCAAATGGAAGTCCAAACAGAACAAATTGGACTAATTCAGATCAAGATGTTGATATAATGATTCACTCTCCTGCAGAATCTGTAACTTCTCCTGCCAGAGAAGGAGTGGGTTCTCAACTAACAAATTATAATTGTTCAGAAACCAGCAAGTACCCTATCGTTAAAAGTTTGTTTAACGTGTTTACTGGTATATGCAGATCCAGTGAAAGTTTAGAATTAAGTTTATATCAAGGATGTACTGGTTGTACTGGAACTTGTGTGTACATCACTGGAATTGGATGCACTGGTTGTTCTGGTTGTACCGGCATAAACAATGACATATCATCCGGGGAAACCGGCCCGATAGGCAGAGGATGTTGGTACACAAGAAACAGAATAACCACATACGACGGACCAGGCAATGAAGGTGATCCTGCAAATCATTTTACATACAATTGGCCTCACGGATACATTGAATTTGATGGTGAAGGATCAAGAGTAGAAAGGCCGTATAAATTAAATACTGGTAATACTTTTGGAATTGGTGGAGTAACCAGTGAACGTTGGAAATATCTGATAACAAAAAAGTACGGTACTTTTGGTGATTTAAATTCGGTCACTTTTAGTAATTATCTGTACTCAGTAACTGGACCAAATGGTGTAACCTTTTTAACTGGTATAACCGTTTACGAGTATTACAAACCAGCAGTAATTCCTGCTCCTGTTGGCCATCCTTTGTGTGTTCCAACTCTACCAACAAAAGGTGCAGGATCAACAAAATTAAAAGTTATAGACATTGAGTGTGGTGCTTATCACAACATAATTCGTCTAGAAGACAATACTATTATGTGTTGGGGATTAAATTCCATGGGACAATGCAATGTTCCAGAATCACTAAAAGCCGGAATAACACTAGGACGCCACCCCAAGATCAATAAAATTGTCAGTATACATGCAGGATTTAGTACCAGTGCAGTGCTGTTTAATGACGGCACAGCTCTTTGTTGGGGTGATCCTGATGTGGCGTGTGCGGTAAACAATTGGACAGACATTAAAATTTCTCCAATCAAACGCCACAACGGACAAGCAGGAGAAGGATCTGCGTGCATGGGTCCTGGCAGTATTGGTTATCCGGATCCCATTTCACCACAATATCCCAGTAACAAATACGATAATCCAACATATAATGCAAACACTGACTGGTTTGCGTACTGGAGAAAAGGAACTCCCGGATTCCCGCACTTTGATCTGGGAGTTCATGTGGATCCAATATATCCTGTAAATTGGTTATATACAGGAAATATATCAGATCCAATCGATGGAGCAACTGATAAGAGTTGGTTTGATCCTAAAGTTTGGTGTGAAGACTGCGCTGGTCTAACCATCTATAAAGATTTTGCTGTAGGCATGAGAAGATCCGGACAGATTGTTACTACACGAAAATCAAATGCAGCAGACACTGCTTACGCTCCAGACGGACCAACCAGACTGTACAGCAGAGACTGTTCGTTTGACAGTAATTATGTACCATACCAAGGAACAGTAACACCTAAAGACCGTGGTTACAACTACAATAATACATTAACTTGTTGCAACGATCAACCACCGGTTGGTGGAGTATGTCCTGGTTGTGTTCCCAGCGATCCTATAGATTGTAAATTTTATATGACTGATCGAGGTTATATTACTCCTTGTTCAAAACAACAATACGACTGTCCAGCCTACGATAATTGGGATTTTAGTAGTAATAGTTTTTATAGTTGTACTCCTTCTTTACCACCAAGAGGAGAAGGAATTGGATGTTTTAATTGTGACTATGGAGAATCCGGTTATGATCCTAATTGGGCAATCACAACAACTAATTTATGGACAGCAGGGCAGCAAGTAAGACCTGCTGGATTCACGGGAGGATTATATCCTAGTTGGAATAGAGTCAATGCTTCTTACGGTTGGAGCACAAAAGTTGCAGCACCAAGTAGAAGTAGACCATCTTCTAGAAATCTTCCTGGTATTCCTTCAAGATGTGCAAACGATGGAGAACTTGCTAACAGATGTACTATGAACTTTGGTGCAGACCATCCATGTGAGTCTTTCTGTCCGTCTGACGGTAATTTTTCTGGTGCAATGGGCGTAAAAGGAGTTCCTGGAATCTTTAGATACCCGTCTCATATGGCACGGTCTCTTACATGTGTTGCTGGTACAAACACGGTTGCTTGGGTTTCTTCCACACGAGTTCTTACTGGCCAAGAATTGGGTGAAGGATTAGCTGCAAATTTGATTACTACATCTGCTTACTCTAAATGCGAAAAATATCATTTAATGGATGATAAAGGTCTGAATAGAACTAGTGGTAATCCAGTTACAAACAATCAGGGTCAGAATTCATGGGATACCGATTACGGCGGAAATGGCGGAAGTATTTACGTACCTGATCCGTGTGCAGAATGTGGTTACGTTGGTGGAAATGCATCAGAACATTCGGTTGAAGTAGGAAATACAACATACGCTGGTATTTACATTCCAAGTGATAGTAATACAGAACCTCCAAGTGGTAACGGTGACAGTAATGGAGTAAACAATCCATTTTACACTGATCCGTTTGCAACAGAATGTAGCATAGGTCCTGCCCTACCTTTGAGTGCTCACATGTTCCCAACAAGACCTTGGGGACCTTGGAATATAGAAACTGATGTGGGATTTGCTGTTCCTAATTACGTGGATCTTGCTGTATGTGCCAGAAAATACAATAAAACTGGAGTGTATGTTACTTACAGAAACGGTGGTGGTACTGATATGCCACTAGAAAATTTACCGTGGAATAGTGGTAGTAGATTGGGTCCAGGAATGCCTACTTGGTTTATGAATAATTGTTATAAACAAGACCAAAGACCAGCAACATTTTTTCCAAGAACAGTATATGGAAACGACTGGCCAAATTCCATGCAGTACTATTTCCCAATAAGTGCAATAGGAACAGGTTGCGATCCAGATCAACCACCATTTTCTCAAACTGCGACTGTTGGAGGTATAGATTGTTATACCACACCACAAATTACAAATAATCCGTGTGCTTGTAATCCTCGTGGTGTACGATTTTTGTGGAAGTGTGATGGTATAAGTTTGTCTTGTGAAAGCAGTACAGCATTTGCTGTTGATGCGGGAGGAGAAGATAAACTTCCAGGATATCCTGCTCAAGATCCAAATGGTCCTTGGTCGCTATCCGGACAAACCGGATTTATGTGTGATGCCGGATTAAGTGATTCAATTAATCGTTGGTGTTTTAATAATCCTGTAATAAGTTACGCAACAGGAAGAAGTTTTGGTGTTCACATCAGAGCAACCCCTTGGTCTAGAGGACTTTCTGGTGAATTTGTTTGGTCTTCTTCTTGCAATGAAAACAGAAGATATTATAATAAGTTGATGCCTAAAGGTTACAGTAATTCTACATCAGATACCACAAAGGGACTAAAGTTATGGGTTAGTGGAACACTAGAAGATCCGTGTCCACCGTGGCCAATAAATGTAGGAGTTACTGGAGCAACATTTGGTCATTATCCTTCATGGGTTCCCGTTCCATCAACCAACACAAAGAAACTTGCTCAAAAGGGTCAATGGTCTGGAGTTACAGGATCTTGGACATCTTGTTTGGATGATTACGAATGGAATTATACAGCATGGGGATACACTCTTGGTTGTACTGCATCCGGTTGTATTAGTGGTGAAATTAGTTGGCCAAGCGGAACAACAGGTTGTACTGGATTTAATGGAGATTAATTTTTATGGATGATTTTTTTATAAAATGTAAACAAAAAGTAATTGAACATCACGCAAAATTACAAAAAAGAAAAACAGCAAAAATGACCTCTGAAGTTATTCAGGATTTAAAAAAGTGCAGTAATGGCACAGATCCTTTAAAAACTAGTTTATTTTATATTTTTTGGAATAAAAAAATTAAAGATTTTAGATTATTTTTAATTAAAGCCAAACAATATTTAAAGGTTGAGGTAAAACATGCAACTCAAGGACCTGCTCCTCAAAAAGAAATAAAAAAGAGATTAGACTTGTGCAAGGGATGCCCAGGTAGGGTTGATAGTTTAGAAGACAAAACAGATCCAGGTGGTATTGGATTTTGTTCACTATGTGGTTGTGGTGCAAGCAGACGCGCAGCACTTTCTGTTAAACTAACTTTGGCAGGTACTACATGTCCTCTCAGTAAATTTTCTCCAGTAAAAGGAGAAGAAAAGAAATGGAAACACACCAAGGATGCAATTAAGGGTGTTTTATATTCAATAATTGATCGTATAAAGATTTAATAATATTTGGATTTTAATAGTAATGCCCTATAAATATTTGTACTTATGGTGATATTTTTTGATGAAGAATCACAAAACGATTTCTGCCGACAAGTAGAAAAATATGTAGAACAATGGAAAGTGTCTTATATGGATGCTGTTGTTACTATTTGTGAAAGTAAAGATGTACTTCCAGAAAGTGTTGCAAAAATACTTTCAAAGCCTATTATTGAAAAAATAGAGCAAGAAGGACAGCGATTAAATTACCTTCCAAAATCATCAAAATTACCAATTTGATTTGACTTACAGTTTATCCGGTGTATACTTTTATATTAAAGGAGATTTATAATGGGATTTAAAGATCTAAAGAAGAATTCAACGACAATGGCCAGCAAGCTCCAAGAGGAACTTGAGAAGAGTAACAAGAACAACGACTACAAGGATGATCGATTTTGGCGACCAACTCTGGACTCTGCTAGTAATGGATATGCTGTAATTCGATTTCTTCCAGCAGTGGAGAACGAGGATATTCCATGGGTTAAGCTGTACTCTCACGCGTTTAAGGGAAAGAGTGGTTGGTTTATTCACAACTGCCCCACTACCCTTGGCGAAAAGTGCCCGGTTTGTGAAGCAAACAGTGAGCTATGGAATAGTGGTACTGAAAGCGATAAGCGTATTGCTCGTGATCGTAAGCGTAAGCTTAATTACGTGTCTAATATTCTTGTTGTGGAAGATCCTGCTGCTCCTCAAAACAAGGGTAAGGTGTTCCTGTTTAAGTACGGCAAGAAGATTTTTGAGAAGATTCAAGAGCAAATGAACCCAGAGTTTGAAGACGAGAATGCAGTAAATCCGTTTGACTTCTGGAAGGGTGCCAACTTCAAGCTAAAGATTCGTAAGGTTGAAGGTTATGTCAACTACGATAAGTCTGAGTTTAGTGCGGCTTCAGAACTGCTTGACGGTGATGACGCCAAACTTGAGGCTCTGTGGAAGAAGCAATACGCCCTCAAGGAGTTTGTGAATCCCAAGGAGTTCAAGAGTTACGCAGAACTCAAGGTGAAGCTCGTAGACGCTCTAGGAGGCGATGTTCGCGGTGAAGCCACCGAAGAGGACACTATTGAGAATGAAGCACCTGCTCGGCCTTCACGAAAGCCGTCCCCAAAGACGGAAGTGGATGAAGATGTAGATGTTGAAAGTTACCTGAAGTCTCTAGGAGACGAATAAAAAAGGCCCCGAAAGGGGCCTTTTCTTTTACCCAATTAATGTTCTCCAATTAGGAATTTGTTTATATTTGTCTTTTACTATTTTAAAATGATCAGGCTCTAAAGGCATTACATTTGTTGTGCTTGATTCATTAGTAATATCAATACCTTTTATATCTTCTGATTCTTGGTTTGGTTCTTCAGGCTCTTCGTTTGCAAACGACTGTGCTTGATTTGCTTTGCTTTTTTGTATTAGATCTTTTAAACTTTCATTAATTTTATCGGAACTTTCAGAAGACTCTGGTTCAGATATGGGTTCCGACTTTAATTCTGATTCACTTTTTTCTTGCTCTTCTGATTGTTGTTCTAATTCTTGTGTTGCAATATTAGATTCATTGTTTGTATCAGAAGTTTGTTCGATTTTTAAATCAGAAAGAGAGATTGCCTGTTCTTGTTCTGTTTCTTCTGATTGTTCTATAGGCTTTATGTCTTCTATAGCAATATTAGATTCTTGTTGCGTTTCTGTTATATCTGGACTTTTATCTGTTTCTTCTTCAGTATTTCCAGGATTTATTTTATCTTTTACAAATTCTAATGATTCGGGGAAAAAACCAGAATCTACCAGTGCATCAAAAAATGTGTCTGGAGCTGGTTGATTTACTGGTTCTTCTTTATCTTCTTCAATCATAGAAATTCAAATCCTTTTTTTGCTTGTTCTTTTTCTTTTAAATAACTTCTTATTTGTTCAATATAAATTGTTCTTTCCCAAGGTATCATATTTTCTATTTCGTATAAACTGTAATTATGATAATTTTTTAATAAAAAATTTTGTTTATAAAACAATTTAAGATTTAGGTGATCAAAAAAAAAATTAAAGTAGTTGAAGATGCCATTTATTTTTATTTGTCTGGATTTACCGTCTGATGTCGTATAATCCGCTAAGATATAAGTTTTTGATATTTTGTTTAAATAATTTGATATTTCATTAAATTGTTTTTTTGTTAAATTTTTAATAAAATCAATTAATTCTTGTTCTGATATATCTTCACAATTTATAATTTCTTTGGGAGTTTGTATTTCTTTAATACAAGATCCTATAAACCCAAACATTTGATCTGGGTTTTTATCGTATTCTGGGTATTGAAATAAAGAAAAAACAGAAGGTTCTTTCATTAAAATAACTAAATTGTCATTTATTTTAATAATGTTATTTGGTTTGTTTTGTGTTAATTTTACATCAGTTTCTAAATTAACACTAATACGAACTTGCTCTTTAGTTTCTGGGCATTTTATTAAAAACGATTCAGTTTCACCGATTGATTTGGCTCTTACTAATAAGAATATATTTTCAAATTCTGCTATTGTTACTTCTTTTATTTTTTTTAAATTTTCTTCAGAACAACAATTTGATAATACATTTATTAAATTTTTTATTATTGTTTGTTTTTGTTCGTGTTGTTTTGCCAATAATAATGATTTTTCTTCTGAGACCATCATTGGTCTGAAACATATATTTCTTCCAGACAATAAAGTAACACAATAATTAGGTAATGATGATGTTAATAAATCTTTTAATGCCATTTTAAATATTTATATGGGTTTATGAAATTGTGTAATTTCGATAGTCTATATCAACTGATAGAACTAAGTAATTGTTTGGCATATCGTTATTGAATCCGCTGGGAAGAATGGTGGATGGCCATGCTTGATTTAGAGTAATGGTTCTCATTGTATTAGCATTTTCATCTAATGCCAATATGTTAAATGTTCCACATATATCATTCCAATAATTTACCATGAGTGCATTTTTTCCAGTTATATAATTTCTTGGAAATATTAAATCTGTCCAGTCTTCAAAAAACTTTCTAACTTCCCAATTAGAATCAACTATAAAATCTATTTTAAATAATTCATCGTATTGACGTTTTATAGGAACACTTATGGTACCAGCAGAAGGAGCCATAGTATCTCTATAAAACTGTGTAACGTGTGTTGGTATTTGTATACTGGAAGCAAAAAATGGAGTTTTTGGAGAAAGTAATCCTATAGGAGGTGTAATTGAGATTTCAAAACGATTACCTCTTTGAAATCCTTGCATCCTTTCAAAGGTATAAATTAGATCGTTAACTGAATTAAATTTTGAAGACATTTATGGGTGATTCCTTTTTGGTATTAGTTTTGAACAAATCATCTTCGGTTAATATTTTAAATTTCCATTTTTTATCTTCACAAAATAAAGCAGCAGCCGTCCATTTACATCTATTAGTTTCATAAGTTATACATTCATTTAAATACGCTCTTTTATTTTTTTTAGGAGTAGGTTCTATTGTTTGTTTTTTTGGTTTTATTTCTACAATAAAGGTTTCTATCTCAGCTTGGTTGATTTTTGCTTCAAATACAAAATCAGGATAATAATTGTGTATTTGTTTGTCTATTGTGGATAAATATGGTATTTTTAACTCTTCACTGGACCAGGTTAGTATATTTTGATTTTCGTCCAAGTATTTACAAAATTTTCGTTCCCAATTAGATCTACAAATAATGTTGGATGGGTTGCCAACATATTTATTTGGATTTTTGGGTTGGTATTTAGTTTTATACGCCATAATTTTCAATATATATTTATAAATGGCTATAGAATATTATTTTCCAAACGATTCAGCTGCTTCTGAAATACCGGTTTGGATGACATTTAAAGCTGCTAGATACAGTAGTTTTGTTGCAGAACGTACCAGAGGTCACGTACTGAGCAATGCGGCAGTTTCTATCTCTGTTCCATATCCCTTTAGGTTTTCTACAAGGAATTCTCAAAGATACATGACCGGTAAATACGGAGATAGTGAAGGTTTATTTGATAAAACCGAATACGATTTAAAAGAAAGCGAAACGGATAATGCGTTTGCGGAAGGTCTTGGAATCTTTTCTTATGATCACGTAGAGACCGTTTTAACTCCTGGAGCAAGAAGAACGCATGTTTTTGATATGAATTTGGTGGCAAAAACAGCAGCTCATGCAGAAGCAATCAGTAAAATAGGTCTGGCCTTTCAAACTTACATGTATCCTGGAACATTTACTGAGTCTATTTTAAATATGACACATCCTCCTCTTTGGTATTTTTATGCCAGTGGTACCAATATAAGTCCGGTTAAATGGTATTGGGATGGAAATCCTTTAGTTTCTGTACTAGAAAGTGTAGACATCAACCATTCTCCCATTTCTAATACGCCATTTATGACTACAGATTACAAACCGCTGGCAATTAATATAAAATTACAATTCATAGAATTAGAACCAGCAATGCAATTGGGCGATGGTACACTAGGTTTATTGAGCAGATCCGAACGATTTAATTTTCTATAAAAACAAATGTTACAGTATTTTTCTAAAATCAATTACGGATTTAGTGGAGGAACTTTCACTGCTTTAAACATTTTTAAAAATGTAGAAATAACTATACCAAACACTACTCCCGAACAAACCCGAATAGATGATGAGCGACCAGATCAATTTTCTAATAGAATATATCAAACACCAGATCACTACTGGGTATTATTTTTAACAAATAATATACGAAATCCATTACAAGAATGGTTAATTACAGATCCAGAAACAGATCCAAAAACAGACACAGAACTACAAAATACCTATCCTGGATTGGTTTATCAATTTGGAAACGTATCAAAATACAATCCAACATTTAACACTCCCACTTACATTGATGGTAAATATAATCCTTATAGTGGAACCGACATAAACCGAGACATGGAACGATTAAAACGTGGCCAATTAATTATTTTTGAAATTGGTAATGGAAATTATAGTTTGAGAGCTTTGGGAGCCGGTCAAATACCAATAGATTCTGTCTCCGGTCAACCACACCATAGACAATGCGTGATTCCTGTTATAAATGGAGTTACTGGAATAAAACAAATTTCTTGTGGTTCATTTAACAGTGCAGTTTTAACTGATAACAATAATATTTATTATTGGGGTGGGAATCCTTTCCCGTTTAGTAGCGGTACCAGTGATATGTACGGTGGAAATTATTTTTTTAAAAATTTACCTGGTTGTTCTTATATAAATTCTACAAATTCCGGTATATTAGCAATAAAATCTGATGGTGGTATTACTTGTTTTGGTTCGTGTACCACATTTATTTCGTTATATGGTGGAGATACTGGTTACGTAAAAACTTCTTGGACCGAAGGACTTACTAGTGGTGTTGCTTTAAAGCAAAATGGCAATCCTACTTATTACGGATTTGCTTCTACTCCTTCTGGTATTTCTTTGTTTGATGCTGATTGTAACAGAACTGATTGTATCGGTATAAATACAAAAAGCAATTATGGCGTAACTGGATGGGGACCCAATAAAAATAATTTATTCATAGGTTTTAATCAAGGCATCACGGGAATTACTGCGGTTGCTTTAGGATACAATCATTTTTTGGCATTAAAGGATAACGGAACAATTTACGGTGGTGGCAACACGTTAGATGGACAGTTAGACATTCCATCCGGAGTATATTCCAAAATTTCTGCTGGTAGATATCATTCTGCAGCTCTCACAACAGAAGGAAAAATGGTGATATGGGGTAAAATTGCAACAATGTATAATAATTTTTCTCCACCAATATCTTTACAAAAGGTTATACCGTCTGCATTACCTGGAACTTTCTCTGAAATAAATTCAGGCGATGAGCACATTATTGCGAAAGAAACAGGCACAAATAAAAAATATTCTGGAGTAATTGATTCGGTTGATACTGATTTTAAGAGAATAGTGGTAAAATCTTATGTGTATCCAGACGTAATACCAGAATTATTGAATGGCAATACGGCAAATACTGATCCTGCTTCTATTTCAGTTTCTATAAGAGACCATGACAGTAATGGTGATGTTTATGAAAGTTATATTATTCAGCATCAATTACTTTCTGTACAAAGACATTTGGATTCCACCACTAAAATAATACAAGGTGGAAACGAATTACAACCGTCTGTTGGTAATAATTGGAAAGATGTTTATTTGACAGGATATAAAGACGCAGAAAATAATGAATTTATTACGGTAAAAAAAGATGCAGTTGAACAAAAAACATACGATCAATTGCAATTAAACACAATATCAGAAACAAACATCCAAACTATAAAAAATCAATTAAGTGTAGACTTAAAAACAAAAAGTGAGATAAAAATTAATATTAAGTGAATTATATGGCAGTACTTTCTCCAAACGTAGCAATAAGAGTATATCTCTATAAAGAAACACAAGGAACTTTATCTCCTTTTGAGTTATATCCAAGAAACGATGAAGGAGGAGAATATTTCTCACTGGAAGAAATTATAATAAACGAAGACATGTTTTCTCCAACAGTATTTGGATATTTGTCTTTTGTGGACTCTTCCAATATATTGGATCAGTGGAATCTTAGTAGTGATTCTTCTTGGATCCGTTTAATACTTGATGGAAAAGTACATGATTTTAAAATATCAGAAATAAAAACACAAAGCAATCTTGCTCAAAAAACTATACACGGACCTTCTGGTTCTCCTATAAAAACAACAATAAGTTTTGTTTCCGATGAATTTCTTTGGAAAAATTTTCAAATAATAGTTGATGATTTTATAGGAAAAATATCAAAAGTAGAAGGATCAGAATCTACTGTTGATCCTGTATTAAATGAATATTTAGAAGATATAAATGTACCAACAGAGATATTAGATAAGGAAAGAGGATTTGTTCAATTTATTATGAGCCAAGCTAGTAATAAAACAAAAAAACCTCTAGAAGCTCACGAGACTTTTAATGATATATGGATAAAAAATGCGTTTACATTTTATCCGTATTTAAAAGATGCAAATAATTTAAGAATTTCACAGCTAATGAATTATATTTGTGAGTATGCTTGTTATAAAAAAAATAAAAATGCTGCAAATTTTTTCTTTTGGGAAGATCTTGATAAATGGAATTTTAAATGCATAGAAGGACTGATGGAGGATGCACAAGAAGATTTGATGGATCCTAATTCAGAAAATATAAAAACATATCGACCGCATTTAAATGAATTTGCAGAAGACGCTTTATTTTCTATGGAAATTATAAATGATATTGATACTAATTATATTTTAGATAGTGGTGCAGCATTTTCTACTTATGATAGAGTAAAACCAGCTTGGAAAGATCCTTATAGAGGATTTGTTGATGTTATGAAAAGTTTTACTGTTAAAACTATAAATTATAATTATACTTTAGATTTTAGAAAATGGTATGATATTTCTGGAAAGAAAGCAGATGATAAAACTAGTATATTTGTTGACAGAATAGATTTTATTCAAGACGCAACAGGAATACCACGATACACAACAAACGAAAATAATGAAATTATTATAGATCCTACTAGCATTGGTGGTTATGGAACAGAAACACCACATGGATATACTGGTGATAAATTATTAGCTTTTAATAATTACACATTTAATGCTCTAACCGATAATGTTTTTGGTTTTTATTCTGCTCCATATAATGCAAAACAAATTTCATCTTGGCAAATAAAATCATTTAATCACACAACAGAAAAAGAATATTGGCAATCACAATTTGATTTTTGTGAATTACCAGGTTCTATATTGTCTGTAGTAAATGATATTAAAAATAGCGCAAAAATTTACGGTGAAGAATACATCAATTTAAAAAATAAAAAAACTATTTGGGATGTTTACAGAAAAAAAATGTGTTGTGAACGTCCTGTTCCTAGTAATTTTTTTGCAATAATAACGGGTGCAGAAAAAATTTATGGTTCTACTGGTTCTACTGCATTTCCTAAAGAGGATTCTTCTGGAATATGGGCATATTCTTGGGTGGAAGTTGAATTATGGCCTCAAGAAAAGGGAGAGGGCGGAATCAACAAAATAACTAAAATGTTAGATGCAGGAAAACAAATTATTGAATTTGAAACAGAAGGAGCAGATTCATCAGATTTTCCATTTATATTTGTACAGTCACCATGGGCCCTGCAAGGTAAAATATCAGAAGAGAAAAAAATAAACGTAATCAAACAAACCGGAACAACAGATACTGCATCTGGAAATGAAATAAAAGAAGTAACAATAAACACAAAAGACAATAGAGCTTATAATTTGAATGAAATTTTAAATTCAAGAATTCCCGATGCATTTGAAACAGACGGATCTATTAAAAGTGTGATAATGAATCCTGGAATATCAACAATATTAGGAGATTATGATGCTGAAAAAACTGCTTATCCAAAAAAATCACAAATGTTACCTGTAGGTAAATTTCGGGTTATTTCTGCTAATTGCCCAGATTTCTTACACGATGGCAAAACACCAGATGGAAATGAAAAAGGATTTTACTATGCTGGAAGAGTAGTCCAAATGTCTGCTATACCTAAAGAAACCATTCAAAGTATAATTTTACCTGGTGTAAATGATATGGCGTCTACGGGATTTGTGGCACAAACAAAAGATGATGTTGACGAACCGTACAGAGTAGAAAGAGATTATTTGTTCTTGTTTGATACAGAAAATGCACATGATGGATTCTGCGCTGATTGTACTGGTGGTTAAAAAATAAGATAAATATTTAAAAATGTTAAATAACCATATCACAGCTTTGAATATTTCGTATGAAGATCGTTTAAATAGCGATTCTTTAACGGTATTTCCTTCAAAGTTTAATACAACCAGTAACATGAGTAGTGATATGGACTGTATCAGTATATGGGGTCCTGTTAGCAATTTAAATTGCCCAAAAGAATACCCAGACTGCAACTGCCCTAATGCACTAATTGAATTGAGACCGGCAGATCCTGAACCCTCAATATCAGAACTGGAAAGAGCCAGAAACCAATCTCAAGAATGTTATTTTATAAGAAGAGAATTTGGTGTTAAAAATGGATTTAAGTCGGCAGAATATGTAAAATGGGGTGGTATTGACTATTCAAATAAAGACAGTACATACAATTGTATGGGATCCAAAGAATATGGAAGATTTCAGTGGCAAGATTCTTTATTTGAAATTGGTGAACCGGGACCATTACAAACAACAAAAGATTTATCACAAAAAGAAGGATTAGGATCATCGATTGGTGGAGGGTATTTTCCTTATGCTATTAGAAAGACATTTAGTACTGATGATTCTGAAAATAGTGCATGGGATGTAAAAGACACCAATAGCGTATTGGATAATATCGAAGATAAGTCTGCAGCAAATCAAGCAATTTATCCAACTTTAATTGGTTCAAATTTTCCGTACTATTTAGAGTACTCTAAAACTAATGCTACTTTTTGGAATACTCCCGAGCATACTCCTTTGTATAGAAAAGCACAGGTTGCTTTATTAAGATACCTAAGAATTAAAATTTTAGTAAATGGTGATTTTACTGTAAAACCAGGTTCTTTAGTTTATATCAGTAGACCTACAGACAATAGAAACGCAGATGTGCTAAGATCTAGATTAGATGGTTACTGGATGGTTTATAAAGCAGAAAGAATAATTAAACCAGGAAAGCACTCAATGTATCTTTATCTGATGAGAGATTATCCAACCGTAGATCCAAACAGAACTAGTGAAATTTTTATTGATAAAACAGATAAATAAAGATAACAATCATGAAAAAAATTTACTTTGATATCGATTCTAATTTAACAAAAAACGTCATATCTGATGATATTGGAGTAAAATATGATTTGAATGCTATATCACAATCGATAAAAACTATTATATTAACAAATAAAAATGAAAAATTATTTAATTTAAAATTTGGTACTAATGCAAATTTGTTAGATTTTAGTTCTTTATTGCCGTTTCAATTAGATGATGCAAAAATGTTAATATTTGGTGAATTGCAGTTACAGGAACCTAGAGCTATTATTCAAAATATAGATATTAAAAATACCGGATTTAATAGCTGGATAATAGATATAGCCTTTACTCCAGTGTACGATAAAAATATATCAAAAACAGTAACAATACAAACATAATTTCAAATGGCAAACACACCAATAAACATTTCGTCTTTAGATTTTGATGGAGTAAAAGCATCATTAAAATCATACCTTAGTTCTAAACCAGAATTTTCTGGATATGATTTTAGTGGAAGTACTTTAAATCTTTTATTAGATGTTCTTGCGTATAACACCATGTTCTACGGCTATTATACAAATATGATAGCAAATGAAACATTTTTAGATACTGCTCAAATAGAAAATAATGTGGTTCGCCTTGCCAATATGTTAGGCGTATCTGTTCCTAGCAAAAGTTGTGCAACATCACAAATTATAGCAGATTCTTTGAATCCATCAAGCCCATTTAAAGTATTAAGATATTCTACAACATTTACTGGAAATAATATTTCTGGTTCTACCTATAAATTTTATACAATAAGTGATGTAAATGTATCAACAAATACTGAATTTACAGTATACGAAGCAAACAGCGTTGTTAAGGATTTAACAATATCCGTAGATTTAAATAAACAAACTGCTTTCTTAGGAACTATAGATCCAGTTACTGTTAGTGTTAAAGTTAACGGAACACTATGGACCCGATATGATGGTTCACAAATACCAAATTCTGATAGTGAAATATTCTATGTTGAAAGAATTGTAGATGGATTTCAACTAGTATTTGGAAAAACAAATGCGAGTAGTTATTCAACTTCTGAAGGAAAGACAATAAACGAATCCGACATTGTTCAGGTTTCTTATTTGGTTTCTTCTGGAACTGCAGCAAACAGTATTACTTCTATAAAAAATGCAAGTATAACAATAAAAAGTTCTACTTCTACTTCTGGTGGAACAGATTCTCCCAATCTAGACGCAATTCGTTATTCTGCTCCCAAATCGTTTGCAGCTAATCAAAGAGCAGTAACACAAGAAGATTATTACAGCTTTTTGTTATCTTCAAATTTACTACCTTCGTCTATAACCCAAAAAGAACAATTAAATATATGGGGAGGAGATACGGCAACACCTCCAGCATATGGTAGAATATTTGTTTCTTTTGCAAACACAGGAATTACTGCAGGATCTTTACAAGTTAAAAATTCTATAGCATTCTTAAAGGCAAAATCAATAATAGGAACTTTACCTGAATATGTTCAGGCACAACCAATAACAGCTAACATTACGTTAGATGTAGTAACAACTAATTCAACATCGGTGACTGGTTTGGCTGGTATATTACAAAATTATTATAATAGTCCTAGAATATTTAATAATAATATTAGAGTGGCAGATATGAAAACTGTGGCGGACGCAAATTTTACAAATATAAAAAGTATAGGAATAAATTCTTTAAATTTTGTTTTAGGAGTATGTGGTTCCGATGGCCAAAAATTAGTAAACTTTAAAAATCAATTAAGACCTGGAAGCACAGCAGCATACGGAAATGCAATAAAAACAACAGGATTATCGTATAGCAGTCAAACAATTTATTTGGCAGATACACCTATTACATTTGATTCTACCGGAACAGCAACAGAAGGAAAACTTGTTTCTGTGGATGCAAATTCATCTTTAATTGGTGGTTTTGGTTATTTAGGGTATGTAAATTATTCTGATGGATATGCTGTAATAAGCGAAAACGTGTTAGCAAAAAATAAATCTATAGACATGACAGCATATCCACGATATCCAGACTCTACCGTAATAAAGGATGAATTTTTATTGACTGCATCATTTAATACAAATATAACACAATCCACATAATTAAATGATTTTAATTTTTAAAAATAATAATTACGAATTAAATACAAACCCAACAACTTTAGGTTTGAGTGGTGGTGAATTTGATGCGTCTTCCACTAATCTTTCTTCATTTTTTGTAAAAACACAAACTGCTGGAGTTACTTGTCATTATCCGCAAAACATTGCAAATTTATTTCCGTATTGGTTAAGAATATCTAATAACAATTCAAATTCTGTTTTAATATCTTTAACGGAACAATATTATAAATGGTTGTCTTGCGAATGTAATGATATTACAGGCATTAATTTTTTCAGTCTAGAAGATTTAACAAATTTAGAAAATATACCAACCAGTTTATTAACAAATGTTGCAAATTCTTATGTGAATGCTATTCCGGAACAATCCATAACTAATGGAATTATCAGTGAAACTGGACTTATTGATTTAATAAAAAATATAAAATCTAACATATACTCAAAGAAAGGATCAGAGGAAAGTATTAAACTGTTAATAAACACAGTTTTTAATATTCCAGTAGAAAATATTTCTATTTCTTATCCTAAAAGATACCTTTTTAGATTAAATGGTGGTAATTTTGATTGGATGCAAGATAATTTAAATCCTTTAGGCAATTATTCTGCTGAAGTTTCTTCCAGCTATGTTCAATTGTCAGGAAGCAGATTAAATTGGTCGGTTATGGGAGACGGTGATGTATGGCAAGAATACTCTTACGTTATTAATTGTGCAAATTTAAGTGATCAAGAGTACACTGGCGTTGTCAGACCAATCATGCATCCAGCAGGATTACGTGATTTATTTAATTACAGATCGGATATATTTAATAATGAATACAATGCACAATCACTAATAACCGTATACGAAATACCAAAAATAAAAAATTATACTGGTTATACTTTAGGTTCCAAACAAAGTATAGGTTATACTTTTGGTTGTATCTCCGGTTTGGCTGCTCCAACTTATATTTTTCCAACTTGGGATGTAGAAATTTCACAATATCCTGTTGGTGTTAGTTTTGGTGTAATAAAATTATCAGATTTTGCACAATTACTACCAAATAGCGGTTATACGTTTCCAAACGAATTATTTACATGCGATACATAAATTTATACTAAATAAAATAGAATTATGCCAATACCAACACCATTTACAGGCGGATTTCCGTTCAACCAAAATCCTTTTAGAAGCAGAGTAGAATCTCAAATAAACGCTTCAAAAAATTATTATGCTGTTGCATTTAAAGCAGGATATCCACTACAAGCATCTGAATTAAATGAAATTCAAGAAATATTTTATGTACAAAATACATTAAATAGTGGTTTACAAAGTCAGGGATGGACAGCTGGAACCGTTCCTTGGGATGGATGTACGCCTTATACTTCTTCTCTGATTTCTTCTAGTGGTTCTACTTCTATTACTGCAACAGGAAGTGCTGGATGGTATCTCATCAAACACAATAACACTAATGGCGGTCTTGGTGTTTGGGTTTATAATAATACTGCAAGAACTATTATGAGTGGATTTACTGGAGCAACAGGAAGTACTGGAGATTACGGTATGGTGATCAAACCAGTAACTATTAGTTGCACAACAAACGATACAGCAGGCACAACACAAGACAGAACACTACAAGATTCCCATAATATGAATTTTGTAAACGGACCTTGTGGTGCAGACAGATTAAAATTACAAATCAGTGGTTTTGGTAGAACTGCAGGAACTGGAGAATACATGGTTCCTATATTTACTGCAGTCAGAACGGGAACGACTGGTTATATTGGTTTCCGAAACGGATTAACAATCAGAAGTATTATTTAAAGGAAAGTTTAACTTACAATGTCAACACCAATAACTTCATTAACTGGCAACGATACTTTTCAAACACTATTCAATACAACAAACAGTTTAATTGCAGCTGTTAATGCTGGAATATGTGGTGGGTCTCTCTCAACTGGTATTAGTGGAGATTATGTTGCGGCATTTAATGGATTAACTGGAGTTGTTACTTTTAGTAATTACGTAAGTTCTTTTAATGGTTTAACTGGTGCTGTTTCTGGTGTCACAGGAATTAGATCCGGTAATTCTGGTATAACCATCACTGGTACTACTAATCCCATAATAACAAATGCTGGCGTTTTGTCGGTAAACGGATCGTTTGGAGCAATAGAAAATATTGCAAGATTAGACACCACACAGATTTTTACCACGCTACAAGAATACACAGCAGGTATTTCTGCTAGTGGTGCCACATTTAATGGTAATGTCGTAATAACTGGAAATTTAATTGCTCCAGGATTTAATCCAAATAGTGTTAGTGGTGTGGCTTCATTCAACGGATTAACTGGTGCTGTTACTGGTGTTACTACATCAGTGGCGAATGTGTTTACTCCAGTACAAACATTTAATGCTGGTATAAGTGCGGCTGGTGCCACATTAAATGGAAATGCTACATTAAACGGTAATTTAACAGTTAATGCTGCTTCTGTTTTTAACGGAAATGTTACCATTACTGGATCTTTAACTGCAAGTATACCAACAGTAACTAATGTTGTGAGTAGTTTAAACGGATTAACCGGTAATTTAACTGGTGTGGCTACATTTAACGGATTAACTGGTGCTGTTACTGGTGTTACTACATCAGTGGCGAATGTGTTTACTCCAGTACAAACATTTAATGCTGGTATAAGTGCGGCTGGTGCCACGTTTGGTGCAGATATACGTGTTAATACTATTACTGTTGGTCGTGGTAAAAATCCAAATCAATCCACAGCTGTTGGCGTCGATGTATTAAGCAGTAATACAGACGGAAACGATAATACTGCAGTAGGTTATAACAGCTTATTTAACAACACATCAGGTAATTTCAATACTGCATTAGGTTCTAATGCATTAGTCAGTAATGGAAATGGTGAAGACAACACTGGAATTGGTGCTTCCTCTTTACTACAAAACAATAACGGAAATGATAATACTGCAGTAGGTTATAACAGCTTATCAACAAACTCATCAGGTAATTACAATACTGCAGTGGGTTCTGCTGCGCTGGCAGCTAATACAGCAACAGGAAATCTGGGTGTTGGTTATCAAGCATTGACCAATATGGTAAGCGGTAATTACAATACTGCTGTTGGTACAGAGGCAGGAAAAAATTCCTCAACCACAAGCAAATCCGTACTATTAGGTTATAATACCCGAGTAAATACTGGTTCATTATCAAACAATGAAATTGTAATTGGTGCTGATGCGGTAGGTTTAGGTTCCAATACTGCGGTGATTGGTACAACTTTAACAACAAAATTACAAATTTTTGGTAATTATACAACAGAAAAAGGAATTACGTATTCTGGTTACCAGGCTGTACTTGGAGTATGTGGATGGTTTATATATTCCACAGTAATTAGAGGTGAAACACTTATCAGTAGTATAGGTTATGGTGGAATAACAAATGCGGGAAATATAAAATTATATCACCAGTTTTATCCGAATATTGCTGGTATACCATCAACACAACCTGATCTTCCAATACTAGGTGCCCAACATGTAGGGCTTACTGCTCAGTATACAACAATTGCACGATTTGGTGTAACCAGAGAGGTTGTCTCAGGAACGACTCAGTTTTACAGGTATACTTACGGGAATAATATTGGTATTGGATCTCGTATTTTTGCGGATAATGGTAGTACTGCAGGAAACGGCGTATCGAATACTATTGTTATTGGTGACAACATATTAGATCCATTATTTTCTTCTCAATATGTTACTGGTGGCCAACCATTTAGAAACGTATTAATAGGTCACGAGGTACTCAACGGATGTACTGCTATTCGCGAAGAAAATGTTTTTATAGGATATAACGCGGGAGGAAACGGCCCGCAATACGGTCAAGGCCGCCAAGCCGCAGGGGCACAGAATTGTACTTTTATAGGCTGTAGAGCAGGCACAGATGCATTATATCCAGAATCTTGTGTTGGTATTGGATTTCAAAGCGGTGGTTCTGGTTTAATATCGAGACCGTTACAATCAATTGGAATTGGTTTAAACACCGGATTGGGCCAAGAAGACAACGTTTTCATAGGCACTAGCGTTGGAGCCAATAACAATAAAAAATGGAATACCAGTATAGGAGCTTTCTCCGGATATTATCTGGACGGTTACAGTTATGTTTCTGTAGGATATGCTGCTGGAGCATTTTTACCAGATGGTGATGACCATACTGGCTGTACTGCTTCTATTTTTATAGGTGCAGACTGTTCTCCTGGGGCAAATGATCAAACAAATGAAATAGTAATAGGTTATGATGCTATTGGTAACGGATCAAACACTACAGTTATAGGTAATACCGATACAACATCCACCACACTACGTGGTTTACTGTCGGTTCCCAGTGGCATTACTGGTGTAGCTTTCACTAAAGATATTACTGTTAATAGTGCTAGTGTTGGTATTGGTGCTGGAAATCTTACTTCAAATGCGGCTCTTGGTTCTGGGGCTTTAAACGCAAACACCACAGGAACTCATAATGTTGCTGTTGGTTCTGGATCTTTATTGGTCAACACTAACGGTGCTGATAATACTGGTGTTGGTTTTAATGCACTGACAGCAAACATTTCTGGTACTGAAAATTCTGCTTTTGGTAGTGGTGCTTTGAGCAGTAATGTTGGTGGTCAAGACAATACCGCTGTTGGTTTCAATACTCTAACATCAAACACATCAGGCAGCAGTAACGTGGCAATTGGTACGCAGGCACTTAGATCAAATATAACAGGCAGTAATAATACTGGTATAGGATATGATGCTGGTAGGTACTTCGGATCAGGAACTTCATTAACATCAGTAACAGGTGGTGTTTTCATAGGTTATAATACTCGTGCTTCTGCAAATAGCCAAATTAACGAAATAGTAATTGGTACTAATGCTATTGGTTTAGGTTCTAATACTGCGGTATTAGGTACCACACTACAACAATCTGCCACTATTTACGGGCAATTACAACTTCCAAATGGTTTAAGTGCATCCGGTGCCACGTTAAGTGGAACGATGAGTCTAAACGGACAGTCATTTACAAATCTGGTGTCTTCTGTTAACGGCTTAACTGGCGCAGTTACCATATCAACAAGCGGTGCAGCAACAAATGTAACAAACACATTTACTGCTCAACAAATTTTTGCTGCCGGTTTAAGTGCATCCGGTGCTACATTTACAGGATCTGTTGTTTCTGGAGGCACTTTTAGTTTTGGTCGAGTAATGGGTATTACCGAAAACAATAGAGTAATAATGAATGCATTTAAAATTGTGTCTAAAACAGGTTTAAGTGCCGAAGTAGCCAGATTTAATAAAAATCAATATAATATGATAGATGTTACTTCAACAGTAAACATCATTGATCAAAATACCTCTCAAGGTGTTTGGCCAAGTGGAATTGGGGTGGAGCCTGTGGGCGCACCAATTCCAACTGGATACTATATTGGTAGAAAAGATCTTATTGTTCACGATGGAGTTTCTAGTGACGGAACTGATAGACAAACTTACGTAGTAGCAATAAATCTTACAGCACATCCTAGCCGTCTTACTTGGGACCTTGGTTGTAATATTAACGGAAATGATGCTATTTTGTATCTTTTACCACAAACAAGACAAACAGCAATATTCACTGGTTATTATACTTTGACACCAGTAGGTTTGACCGGATAAATAGTATAGTAAGTGAAAGGATTATATTATGGGTTGTGGATGCAATAAAAACAAACAAAATGAACAGTTTAGAGAAGAACCACCAGAGCAACAAGTAAAAAATATCTTATCAACAAAACTAGGGTTGATACAAAGTTTTGCTCAGGCAATTGTGTCTAGAGGATTTGCTGATAATAAGATTGATACGCCAACAAAACAACTCAGAGTTTTGGGATGTTTTGGTAATCAATCAAATGGTGGTGAATTGCCACCATGTCAACATCTCAAAACCAGCGAAACTGCAGGCAAATTTTACTGTGGTGGATGTGGTTGTGGTGATAAACCAAGAAGTTGGTTGACTGGAACATCAGAAGAGTACAGCAAACTAGACTACCCAAAATTAAATTGTCCTCTTAAAATGCCCGGATTTTCAAATTACGAACCCAGTAATTCAGACGAAAAAACAGAGCCTATTAGTAGAAAATACTATATTGAAACTATAGATTATAGTGAAGTTATGAAAATTCCTGTAAACGTTCACGCCCCACCAGAAGGCACAAATTTAGAATAATATCTAATTGGTAAATTGTTGTTTGCCATAAATATATTTAACAACCATGGCAACACCAAATTCCAGAGAATCATTAATTCAATATAGTTTGCGACAATTAGGAGCTCCTGTTGTCGAAATCAACGTGGATTGGGAACAGTGCGAAGACCGTTTAGACGACGCTCTTCAATACTTCACAGAACGTCATTTTGATGGTGTAGAAAAAGTATTTTTTAAATATCAAGTAACCCAACAAGATATCGATAATCGTTATATCAATACAGAAAATATTTTATCACCAAATGAAGCGGATGGCCCGACTGGCAAACAAATAGTATCGGTAGTTAAAGTTATGCAATTTGGTGCGTTTTCAAATATCAACATGTTTGACGTTCGTTATCAATTAGCACTAACTGATTATTTTGGTATTAATAGAAATTTAAGTGGTGTTTACTCTATGGGTCTGGCTTCTTATGATTCCACAAAACGATACATTCAATTAATTCAAGACATGTTTCAACCAGAAAAGGCTATTGAGTTCAGCAAAGTAACCAATCGTCTTTATCTTGACATGAATTGGAGCGAAGAAGCAAAAGCAGGAAATTGGATTTGTATTTTGGCGTATGCTGCTTTAGATCCAGAAAAATACACTGAAATATTTAATGATCGTTATTTGAAGAGATATTTGACTGCTCTTATAAAGCGTCAATGGGGAGCAAACATGTCTAAGTTTGAGGGAGTGCAATTACCCGGTGGTGTCACTATGCGCGGTGCTCAAATTTTTGCAGAAGCAACTTCAGAAATAGCACAAATAGAAGCAGATGTCCTACGTAGTTACGAATTGCCAATTGATTTCATGACAGGTTAATATGCCCACTAATCCATATTTTAAAGATTATTCTGGTGAACAAGACGTAACAGAAGATCTGACCATTGAAATAATTAAAACGATGGGCAGAGAAATGTATTACATTCCAAGAAATATGGTAGTATTTGATAAAATTTTTGGTGAAGGAAATCAAGTATCTTACAAAGATTCTGTACCATTAGAAATGTATATTGATTCTGTTACCGGATTTAGGGGCCAAGGTGATATTGCCAGTAAATTTGGAATTGAAATTAAAGATAATATATTTCTTACTTTATCTAAAAAACGCTTTATACAAGAAGTCCAAACTAGATTTTCTGAAATTACTCGACCAAGAGAAGGAGATTTAATTTATTTTCCACTCTCAAAATCTATGTTTGAAATAAATTTTGTGGAACACGAAAATCCCTTTTATCAACAAGGAAAATTGTATTCGTATCGTTTAACATGCGAGCTGTTTACTTACGATCAAGAGAACGTAACTACAGGAACCACAGATATCGATGCACTACAAGAAGAAAGCCGCCAGTATACTCAAAAATATGCAATTGGCAACGATATAGCTGGAATAACTTTACACACTTATTATCCGGGAGAAAAGGTGTATCAAGTATACGGATTCAGGGAACAAGACGCACTGGAACAAAATGCAACTGGGGTTGGTTATGTTGCAATTAAACCTGCAGGAAACGGTTATCTAGAATTAGTGAATGTCACAGGAAATATAGAAACATCACAAACTCTAAAGGGTGTAGACAGCGGTATAGAGTGTTACGTTACTTCTATTGTGGGCGAAACAACAAATATCGTGCTTGTTTCTAGTGAAGATAAAACACCAGCTGGTGATAATGATGACATAGAAAAAGAAGCTACAAATTCTGATATAATAAATTTCACAGAAACTGATCCATTCTCTGAAGGAAATTATTAATGTTTTCACACTATAAAAATGATTCTATCAGAAAACTCGTTATTGCTTTTGGAAGTCTTTTTAATGGCGTTGAACTACAGCAGACAGATGAAAATGGCGATGAAAGAATATTCACTGTTCCTTTGATGTACACTGCAAAAGAAAAATTTATAAAACGTTTAATTGAACCCAGTTCAATAAGCGATAAAACACGTATAGAAATTTCTCTTCCTAGAATGTCATTTGAATTGTCTCAGATAATATACGATCCTATACGAAAATTAAATAAAACAAACAAAAAAATAAGCAATAACGGTCTAACCGCCAGTTATTCCTATGCCGAAGTTCCTTATAATTTTGTGTTTAATTTAAGTATTTTTACTAGAAATTTAGAAGAAAATTTACAAATAATGGAACAAATTCTTCCTTATTTTTCTCCTGAATTTTTAATATCAGTAAATATGAATAGTTTAAGCCAAAATATAGATGTTCCTGTTAGTATAGCAACCAGCAATTTAACTCAAGAATTTGAAGGTGATTTTAGTACCAGAAGATTTATTGTTAGTTCTTATCAGTTTGTTGCAAAATCGTACATTTATGGAAAAATTACTACTGGTACAAGTATTCGAACTGTTAATTTTAATGTATATGATATTGATGGAGTAACTCTTATAAATGGAAATGTATAAATTATATGGATTCTTCTGATATTATTTCTCAAAATTTAGGTATAGAATTTAAAGGATCGGAACCAGTTATCATAAAAAAAGACAACACTACAGGTGTTAGTCTTGATGCAGATTTTAATTATGTTCGTGATAACATTAAAGGATTGATTGATAATGGTTCTTGCGCAATAGACGAAATTCTTAAAGTTGCAAAAGCAGGTGATTCACCAAGAGCTTATGAAGTTCTTGGACAGTTATTAAAAACTGTCTCAGAAATGAATAAAGATTTAATAGATTTATATCAAAAATCTAAAGCAATCAAGAAAGAAGAAATTAAAGTTAATCATACAACTAACAATTCAATTTACGTTGGTTCTACCAGTGAATTACAAGATCTAATAAACAAAGATCGCAGCAGAAACAAGGCTCTTGACAGCCAGAAATTTTTAGACGATGGGATATAAAAAAAAATCAGGTTATCTTGGCAATCCTAATCTTAAAGAGATTGGGGTTTCTATTGAATTTACTAAAGAGCAAGTTGAAGAGTACATTAAATGTGCGAACGATCCAGTATATTTTATTAAAAAATACATTAAGATTGTAACTACAGATAAAGGTCTTGAGTCTTTTGGGTTGTATGATTATCAAGAAAATATTGTTAGAACAATCCAAGATAATCGTTTTGTTATTGCCAAGCTACCTCGACAGACCGGTAAAACTACAACCACTGTTGCTTGGATGGTTCATTATTTAATATTTAATCAAAACGTAAACATAGCCATTCTTGCCAACAAGATGAAGACTGCTATGGAAATTATGAAGCGTTTAAAAGAAGCTTACGAGTATCTTCCAAAATGGCTTCAACACGGTGTGGTTGAGTGGAACAAGACTTCTATTCAGTTAGAAAATGGATCTCGTGTTTTGGCATCTGCCACCTCTGCTTCTGCTGTTCGCGGTGGTTCGTATAACGTAATCTTTATGGATGAGTTTGCCCACGTTCCAGCTAATATTGCGGATGAGTTTTTTAGCTCGGTGTATCCGACTATTACATCCGGTCAAACCACTAAAGTCATCATAGTATCGACACCAAACGGTTTAAACATGTTTTACAACCTTTGGCAGGGAGCCTCTAGGAAGGCCGGAGAAGAAGGCAAGAACGAATACGTGCCAGTAGAGGTACATTGGAGCCAAGTTCCTCTATATCCGGGTGGTCCGCTACGAGACGATAAATGGAAACAACGAACTATTAAGCAATTAGGTGGCGGTTCTGGTGGTGAACAGAAGTTTAAAAGCGAATATGATTGTGACTTTATTGGTTCGTCTAACACACTAATTTCTACTTCTAAACTACATGTGTTGGTTTCTAAAAGACCGTTATCCAGATCAGCCGAAGGATTTTCGGTATACGAGGAACCTAAGCCCAACAGAGCATATGTGATAACTGTGGATACCTCCAGAGGACAAGGAAAAGATTACAGTGCTGCAGTGGTATTTGATATAACAGAATCGCCATACAAAATTGTGGCAAAATATAGAAATAATATTATTTCACCTATGCTCTATCCTACCATTTTAGCTGCTTTAGGTAAAAAATACAATAATGCTTACATGTTAGTAGAAGTAAATGATATTGGTGGACAGGTTGCTGATATTTTACATTACGATCTGGAATATGATAACTTGCTAACTAGCATGAATAAAGGCCGAGCTGGAATGGTATTAAACGGCGGATTTGGTAAAGGTGAAACGTTATTTGGAGTAAGAACGACTGCTATAGTAAAAAAATTAGGTTGTTCTATCCTAAAGAGTTTGGTAGAACAAGACAAATTAATTATTGAAGACGAAGAAATAATAAAAGAATTACTATCGTTTGTAGCAAAATGGAATAGTTTTAGTGCAGATGATGGTCATACAGACGACCTAGTTATGTGTTTGGTGCTATTCTCTTGGCTTACAAAACAGCCGTATTTTAAAGAAATTACTAATATTGATATCAGAAAAGAGCTGTTTGAGGGAGAAATTAAAAAAATAGAAGAAGACGATTGGTTTAGTTTTGGTTTTATTAGTTCCTATGATAACGATGAAGGACAAGTGAATTTTTAAAAAACATAAATATTGGAACGGAATAAAGGACTATATAAATGCCACAAGACCTAAAAGCTGGAATGGTTTCTTTTAAAGGACTTGTACCAAAATTTGGTATAACTGGTTCTGATGGAATTTCGGAAAAAGAAACTGGTTTAATGACAGTTTCTTCTTTAAATGACTGGCTAGGCAGATTAAGTAATTCTACATTTGCCACCAGTGGACCAACTGGAGATTGGCAAGGAGAATGGTTTGGTGTTTGGAATTATTTGCAATACGGTGGTTCTTGTTTTGTTGGTGGAACCGGATCCACTGGATCGTTTTACAACGTGAACTTATTAACAAACAGCCCTCTCCATAATAAAAATATAGTAGAATTGGATGTAATTTTTGATGGTGGTAATACTTTTTCTTCGAGTGCTGCAATAAATGCAGCAACAACAAGAACCGACTGCATGGCTATTGTTGGTAATTACAGAGATATTGCTACTCTATCAATGAGTAGTAATTATGACGGATTTACGGCAGATTTTGGTCAAAAAACTTTAAGTAAATACGTCACTTACGTTGCTGGTCGTAAAAAATTTACTTACCTTAATTCCGGTGTTGCTACAGTGTATGATGGTGGAATGAGTCCGGATGTTGCTGGTTGTTTTGCCAGAACAGCAGAAAGTAATAATATTTGGATAAGTCCTGCAGGTTATACGAATGGTAGAATTTTAAATGTTCTTTATCTGACACAAAAATTCTCAGATAGTGATATCTCTTATTTTACAGCTGGTGGAGTAAATCCAATAAACTCAATACCAGGACAAGGAACTTTCTTCTTAAGTAATATAACCTCATATCCGGTATCTGGTACATCACAAAGTATAATAAATTCTATGATGTTGGCTTTATACATCAAAAAACAATTAACAACAACACTAAAACAGTATTTGTTTGAGATAAACGATGCAATCACACGTCTACAAGTAGTAAATTCTGCTACTCCTATAATGAATGGTATTTTAGCAAATAATGGTATTGCTAGTTATAGTTTAATATGTGATGAATCAAATAATACTCAAGCTGTTCGAGCTGCGGGCAATCTAATATTAGATGTGGTTGTTGATTTAGTGTATCCAGTATCGACAATAACAATACGAGTAACTAATTCTGCTACCGGAGAAGTTTTGGTTAGCTAAAAAGGAACACACATGGGCCACAAAATAGAAGACTTTATTGGCGGATTTAAAGGTGGAACGAGAATAAATCGTTTTACCGTAACCGGTCAGATAGGACCGGTAGGCAAAGGGACAAAAACTCCATTTACCGAATTTCACGTTCGATCTGCAAATTTACCTGAAGCAATCGTAGGAAGTATTTCTGTTAATTGGAGAGGTAGAACAGTAAGTTATCCGGGAGATCGTACATATAAACCATGGGAAATTTCTATTTTAGACGATGTAGGCTCAAAAACATTATATAAAGCTTTTCATGACTGGCATAACCAAATGAATCATCATGAATTAAATACCAGTCCAAACGCAGGAAGCCCTAAATCAAATTTTGCATCAGATTGGACTATACAACAATATGATCCAAACGGAGCTAAGGTTATAAAACAATTTACCCTTAATAATTGTTGGCCTGTAGGTATCGGTCAATTCCAATTAGATATGGCACAAGACAACAAACTCGGTGCATTTAGTGTTGGTATTGTGTACAGTCATTATGTTGTAAACAAGATAGCATAAATCAACTACATATCATAGCGTGATTTAAAAACAAAATGGTGAATATATGGAATTAGAATTATTTGGATTTTCTATAGGTAAAAAAAAGCAAGAATCATCAAAACAAACTGGTGATATTATCACTCCAGATTCTTATGATGGTTCTTATATTTTAGAAACTGGTGGAGTATTTGGTACATTTGTTGATTTTTCTGGTGCGGTTCGTGACGAAAACCAGATGATTCAACATTATCGTTCTATGGCATTGTATCCAGAAGTGGATGCTGCTATTGAAGATATAGTAAATGAAGCTATAGTTTTAGATCAAGACAGAAAACCAATCAAGTTAAATCTTGATCGAGTAAATTTGTCTGAAACTATTAAAACTAAAGTGTATACAGAATACAATCACATTTTAAAATTAATGGATTTTTCTAATAGAGCAAGTGATATTTTTAGAAGATGGTATATTGATTCTAAAGTATATTACTATAAAAAAATTGATAAGAACGATCTAAGAAAAGGAATTGTAGAATTAATTCCTGTTGATCCTATCAAGATTAAAAAGATTAAAAAAATAGAAAAAGATAAAGCAGTTTATGGTGGTATGGCACCATTTTCTCCTGTTAAAAATGTTCAAGATTATTTTGTATACGCAGATACCGATAAAGATTCTGCGTTTCCGACAACTAGTGCTGGTTGGAAAATTGCACCAGATACTATTGCGTACGCACATTCTGGTATCATTGATTCGGCAACAAAGCGAGTTGTGGGGTATCTACAAAAAGCTGTCAGACCATTGAATCTTCTTCGTCAAATTGAAGATGCGGTTGCCATTTATCGAATTTCGCGTGCACCAGAACGTCGTATTTTTTATGTGGATGTAGGTAATTTACCAAAACAAAAAGCCGAGCAATACCTGCGCGAAATCATGAACAGGTATCGCAACAAGATTCTTTACGATCCTACTACTGGTCAAATTCGTGATGAACGCAACCACATGAGCATGTTGGAAGATTTTTGGATGCCGCGCCGTGAAGGTGGGCGAGGTACCGAAATTACCACGCTAGACGGTGGCCAAAACTTGGGTCAAATGGAAGACGTGATGTACCTGCAACAAAAGTTGTTCCGTGCATTGGGTGTTCCTCTCTCCAGAATGCAGGGAGATAGCGGATTTAACATGGGTCGTTCTGCTGAGATTACCCGAGATGAAGTTCGATTTAATAAATTTATTGATCGTTTACGACATCGATTTAGTACATTATTTTTAGATATTCTAAGAACTCAAGTAATTCTTAAGGGAATAATGAGTGAAGAAGATTGGAATCGTATCCATCAAGAAATAACTTTTACTTTCAATAATGATTCGTATTTTGCAGAATTGAAAGATAATGATATTCTTCGAGAAAGATTAGATATTATCGCGGCAGTAACTCCCTACATTGGTAGATTCTTTTCTAATGATTACGTGAGAAAATATTTCTTAAAGCAATCAGAAGAAGAAATTCTTGAAATTGATGCACAAATAAATAGAGAGATGCAAAAACAATTAGAAGCACAAGACATGCAACAATATCAACAAATGTTGTCCGGAGAGCAACCAGAAGAAGAACAACCAGAAGAAGAACAATCGAAAGAACAGCAATGAGCACACCACAAAGATTAGTAGAAATGATTCTTAGAGGCAAAAACCAACAATTTCAAACCGTCTTGGGGGAAGAATTGAGAGAACGTGCTGCTATTCTTATGGAAAGAATTCACAAATCAGAAAGTCAAAATTTGTTAAAAATTCTTGAAAAAACTGCTTTGTCTAAAATTATTATGCCAGATATACAGGAAACAAAAGTTATTACAGATTTATTGTTTGAAAAAACATATAAATTAAAAGACGGAAATATTGGTGTTCTAACCGAAGAAGATCGTGAAATGGTGTCTAAACTATATAAAAACCTAAATAATGACAACAAAGAAAGAATGGTAAAATTACTGTCTGAATCACAAGAAACCTTTAACCGAGTATTAAACTTGGCCAGGTTAGAAAATAAAAAACAAGGGTCTAAAAATGAATAATTCTCTAAAAACTTTTATAAACCTCGTAATGAACGAGAATTTAGTTCAAGCTCAAAGCTTAATTAAAGAAAAATTAAATGAAGCTCTAACAAATGCTTTGAATGAAAAATACGAAGCTTTTGCTCCCACTATTTTTGAAAAGTGGGATGCCAAAAAAGCTGATAAGAATCGTGACGGCAAAATTTCTGGTTGGGAAGAGGCTTCAACTCAATGGGCAGGGGGTAATGATGATGAAACCGAGGACGAGGAGCAACCTGAGGAAGAAGAAGAAGGTGAGCCCAAAGAAGAAGAAGATGAGGAAGATGATCAGGACTCAGAAGAAGATGACGAAGATTCAGAAGAAGAGGAAGACTGAAATCAATGAAACTAATAACCGAGACAGTTGAACAAGTAGAGTTTTTAACCGAAGCAGCTGCTGACGGTGGCAAAAATTATTTCATTGAAGGTACCTTCATGCAAGCCGATACCCTCAATCGAAACAAAAGAATGTACCCAAAACACATTCTGTTAAATGAAGTTAATCGTTACACCAAAGAGTTTGTAAACAACAGCCGTGCGTTTGGTGAACTAAATCATCCAGCAGGTCCAACAGTAAACTTAGACCGTGTTGCAATTATTATTAAAGAATTTAAATGTGATGGTTCTGATGTGTACGGTAAAGCTAAAGTTATGAGCACTCCAATGGGTGAGATTGTTAAAAATCTGATCAATGAAGGTGCTCGTCTTGGCGTTTCAACTCGTGGTATGGGTTCACTGAAAGCCAGAAATGGTTACAATGAAGTTCAGCCTGACTTCATGCTTTCCGCTGTAGATATTGTTGCTGATCCTTCTGCGCCTAACGCTTTCGTAAACGGTATCATGGAAGGCAAAGAGTGGATCTGGGATAATGGTATGCTTGTTGAACGTCAAATTGAAGAGTATCACCGAGAACTTTCTAAAGTATCTGCACGTCAACTAGAACAAAAAGCTGTAAAATTATTTGAAGACTTTTTAAGAAAATTAAAATGAAAATCAAATTAAAAAATTTATTAGAAAGTGTTATTACTCCACCATCAATAATGGATACTGCTGGTAATGCTGGTGGTAAAGATAAAGATAAAAACAAAAATAATAATACAGATAAACAAGGAGTTTCTGAACCGGAGCCACCACCAGGTCTAGTTCCTAATCCAGAACCTGAACCACCAGCTCCCGGTGAACCACCACCAGGTCTAGTTCCTAATCCAGAACCACAACCACCAGCTCCCGGTGAACCACCACCAGGTCTAGTTCCTAATCCAGAACCTGAACCACCCAAGCCCGAGCCCACTCCCGAACCACCCAAGCCCGAGCCCACTCCCGAACCTCCAAAACCTCCTGTTAAACCAAAAGTAAAAGGATACGGAAAAGCAAAAACTCCAGAGGAACTGGAAGGAGAACGAAAAGCAAAAAGAGATGCTCGTTTAAATAGAATGAGAGAACGAGCAGAAGAAAATGAATTAAAGCGATCAGAAGAACTTGCTGCTGCTAGACACTCAGCCAGATTGGCTAGAATGAACCGTTCTAGTCGTGGTATATTTGAACAAACTCTCAGATTTAGACCTAATTCATTAAAGTCTTTACTTGAAAGTGTTACTCTAAATGAAAAACTTTTAGATACAGATCAAGAGTCTGGAATCGTGACTCCTTCTGGTTCTGTTAGTGCGATGAAGGCTGAAGATCCAGCAAGATTTAAAAAAATTGAATCTGACAAGTGGACTCAAAATAACAAATACATCGAAGGATTTAAAGACGTAGTTGGAAAAATTAAAGATACAGCCGCAGAAGCTTTAGACGTTTCTTTAAATCCCAAGAAAGCTGCAGAAACTTATTCCAGAATGACTAAACCTGTTCCTGGTGAAGACACAACCAACTTTTTTAGAATGTTGGCTGCAACTTCTCCAGAAACTATGGCAAAGATCAGAAGTGGTCGAGTGGCTCAAGCTGCCATTTTTGATCCGTCAGGTATAGGTGCAGAACAAATGAAGCACTATAAAAATATCTTAGATTTAACAAATCCTCTGGGTATTGCTGTGAACGCTACTACCGGTGTGGTAGGAAATATAGCAGCCAATTTGCTGGGCGACAAAACAAGTGGTGCGCTTGCTAAAACCACAGGTGTTGCTCTTGGTGGAACAGCAAAATTAGCAGGAAAAGTGGCAAATAATTATATTGATCAGATGAATACTGAAGCTGCCAGACGTTTAATGATGATGAAAAAAGATCTACGATACGGAATGATTTAAAAAGCGTAAATTTACTAGTATTTTTGAAAAAATAATAATTATAAATAACATTACCATTAGGAAAAATATATGAAAAAGACACAACAACAACGACCCGTAGTAATGGATGCAACAGGCAAAGGTGCAATGGATGCCACAGGTAAGGGACCATTTCTTGGTACCCTTGACACCAGTTGGATGGAAGGAAGTGCTCAACGCAATCAAATGAGCCTTCGTCCAGGCGGTGCACAATTTGCTGGTGATGCAGCCAGACGATCCAAGGAAACACGAGACGTGGCTGCTGCTCACGCAACAGCTGCAGGTCAAGATCTTCCTGACCAAGAGGCTGCACATGAAGACGAAATTCCAGACACAATCCAAGAACATCTTGGTTCACTATTTAACGGTGAAAATCTGTCTGAAGAATTCATGAGCAAGACTGCTGTAATCTTTGAAGCTGCTCTCAACGAGCGCACCACCAAGATTCGTGAACAAGTTCTTCGTGAAAGTGCTTCAATCATTCAAGAAGAAGTACAAAAGGTTACTGAAGAACTAGCAACTCGTCTAGACGAGTATTTAAACTATGCTGTAGACGAGTGGATGAAAGAAAACAAGCTAGCCGTAGAAAACGGTATTCGTACCGAAATTTCTGAAAGCTTTATTGGTGGTCTCAAGAGCCTATTCGAGACTCACTACATTGAAGTTCCAGAAAAGAAGCATGATATTCTTGAAGATCTATTTAACGAGAACCAAGAACTAGAATCTGCTCTCAATGAGCAAATTCAAACCAACATGAATCTCAACCGAGAAGTCACTGCTGGTCAAGCTCGTGCTATTTTCCTAAGCACTGTTTCTGATATGTCTCAAGTAGACGCTGAACGTCTTGCTTCTCTAGCCGAGAGCATTGATTTCAGCAACGCTCAAGACTTCCAAAACAAGCTTCTAATTCTCAAAGAAAATTATCTGAAGGCTGCTCCAGTAGTTGCCCAACAAACCGAAACACTTACAGAGCAATGGAATGCACCTGCAGTCACTGAAGGCCCCATGTCTGTATATGTAAATGCTCTGTCGCGTCAAACTAAGACTTACTAAAAATTACTAAAGTATAAATAACTTTAAATCAAGGAGAAACTAAAAATGTCAATGGATTTTAACGAAACTACCCCCTACGATACACTCGTAGAAAAATGGAACCCTCTACTAGAACACGAGGCTATTCCTTCAATTTCAGATTCGTACAAGAAAAAGTGTACTGCTATGCTACTAGAAAATCAAGAGAAGGCTCTTCGTGAGCAATATCTTATTGAAGCCCCTGCCAATGCCATGGGTGCAGGCGGTTTCCGAGTAACACAAGCTGCAGGTGGTAATTCTAACCTCGCAGGTTACGATCCTATTCTAATCAGCCTAGTTCGTCGTAGCATGCCAAACTTAATGGCTTACGATCTAGCTGGCGTGCAACCAATGAGTGCACCAACCGGTCTAATCTTTGCCATGCGTTCACGCTATCAGTCTCAAACCGAAAGCGGTAGCGTTGGTGTAGGCCGCGAAGCTCTATTCCAAGAAGTTTTTGCTAAGTTCGGTGGTTCAGGTAACACCTCTGCTGGTGCTGCCACTGCTGCTAACCAAGGCATCAACCCTATCGGTGTTAGCGGTAGCAACAACGGTGGTTTTGCTCAAGGTGCCAACTTTGGTATCCGCGAAAGCAGCTTTGATATCAACAGCTTCCGTGGTATGTTAACCAACGTTGGTGAAGAATTAGGCGAAAGTGGCAAACTAAACTTCAACCAAATGGCATTCAGCATTGAGCGTCTAGCTGTAGAAGCCAAGACTCGCGCCCTAAAGGCAGAGTACAGCACTGAGCTAGCTCAAGATCTAAAGGCTGTTCACGGTCTTGACGCTGAGAGCGAACTTGCTAACATTCTTAGCACTGAAATTCTCAACGAAATCAACCGCGAGCTAATCTACACCCTATACCGCACTGCCAAGACTGGTTGCCAACAAGCCGATCTCACCACTGGTGGTGTTTACGATCTAAACACCGACTCTGATGGTCGTTGGAGTGCAGAACGTTTCCGTGGTCTCATGTTCCAAATCGAACGTGAAGCTAACCAAATCGCCAAGGAAACTCGTCGTGGTAAGGGTAACTTCATCGTTTGCTCAAGCGACGTAGCTTCAGCTCTCGCCATGGGTGGATTCCTAAACCTAACTCCTGCTCTACAAACTCAACTAGAGGTTGATGACACCGGCAACACTTTTGCTGGCGTTCTAAACGGCAAGTTCAAGGTTTATATCGATCCATACGCTGCTGCTGGTGCAAACTTCTGCCTAGTCGGCTATCGTGGTGCAAGCCCATACGACGCTGGTGTGTTCTACTGCCCATACGTTCCGTTACAAATGGTACGTGCAGTCGATCAAAGCACTTTCCAACCCAAGATCGGCTTCAAGACTCGTTACGGCATGGTATCCAATCCATTCGCCGAGAACACTGACATCAACGCTCTCGGTGGTAACCAATACTACCGTATCTTTGCCGTCAATAATCTCCACGGTAACACTGGTTTCGGTCTCTGATCTAAACCTTAACTAAAACTAACGCTAAGGGCTCCCCCTAAAAAGGGAGCCCTTTTCGTTTACATAAATAATAGTAATATGGTAGGATTTACCGGATCACACAACCCACTTTTAGTAAATTATTTTCAATTTATATTGAATCGCGTTCCTGGCGTAGTTTATTTTTGTCAAACAATAAATTTACCTGGGATAGGTTTTGGTACTGCGGATCAACCAACTATATTTGGTCATCCAGTTAAAATACCAACAGGAGCGTTTCGGTTTGAAGAATTGGAATTAACTTTTCGCGTAGATGAAAATTTAAAAAATTGGACAGAATTACACAATTGGATAAAAACAACAGGAAATTATACTTCAGATTGTAACACTCTTCCATATAGCGAAAAAGTTTCAGACGCAACTCTTTTAATTACAAACAGCTCTTATAGACCTAAGATAAAGGTTCATTTTAAAAATGTATTTCCTCAATATGTAAGTGGAATAAAATTTGCAGTAAATACTACCACAACAACAGAAGTAATTGCTTCTGTTAAATTTGCGCATTCAGGATATACTGTAGAACCACTTGAAACTCCGTAATTTTGTGATATAATATTATTATGAACCTAGATGAATTAAAAGTAATGATTAAAAAAGATCTGGATATTGATCAAACTGCTCTTGATGCAGAGTCTTCCAGAACACCACAACTTCACAACAAATATCTGGTTATGTTTATGGATGAAAAGTTAAAACTAAAACGAATGAACAGCGAGTTGTCTGTTCTTCGCAGAAATAAATGGCTTTACTATACTGGTCGAATGAGTCAAGAAGAATTGACTCAGTTTGGCTGGGAACCGTTCGAATTAAACATCCTAAAGACAGAAGCAGATGACATGATTGAATCGGATGTAGACTACATCAAGGCTTCTGAAAAGGTTAACTTTCAAGAAGAAAAAGTTAGTTATCTGGAAAGTGTAATTAAAATTGTACAAAATCGTCAATGGCAAATCCGAGCCATGATTGACTGGTTGAAATTTACCCAAGGAGTTTAATTGGCAGATATACGTATCACACAACCTGATGCTGTCGATTTAAAGATTGAGTGTGATCGTTCTTTAGCCAGAGAACTAAACGGTTATTTTACGTTTACTGTTCCCAATTTTCAATACACCCCAGCTTTCAAAAAGCGTCTTTGGGATGGAAAAATTCGTCTTTTTAATCTGTACACCCAGACCATTTACGCAGGTCTGATAGACCTTGTAATCAAGTTTGCTAAAGATCGTGGGTACACTTGGGAGCATATTCCGGTTCCATACGATACTCCCAAGCCAGAAGAAGTCAAGCAATTCATTCAAAGTTTGCCACTCAGTGCAGGCGGTAAACCCATCCAACCATACGATTACCAGGTAGAGGCCGTCCAACACGCTCTGAATCGATCCAGGGCCCTCCTAGTGTCTCCTACAGGCTCTGGTAAGTCCATGATGATCTACCTGCTGTGCCGTTGGATGTTGGATAAGAACCCAACAGGAAAGTTGTTGATAATTGTTCCAACCACCAGTCTGGTTGCTCAAATGTTGGCAGATTTTCGAGATTATTCCAAACAAGACTCGTGGAAAGCAGACCGAAACATCCACACAGTAATGTCTGGAAAGGACAAAACTTCCACTAAGAGAATAATTATTTCCACTTGGCAAAGTATTTACAATCAACCGTTTGCTTACTTTGAAGACTTTATGGGAGTGTTTGGAGACGAGTGCCACTTGTTTAAAGCCAAATCACTTTCTTCTATTATGAGCAAGGCCAAGAAAACCAAATACCGTATAGGCACAACCGGTACTTTGGATGGCACACAAACCCATAAACTGGTTATTGAGGGATTATTTGGGCCAACGTATCATACCACCACAACCAAAAAATTAATTGATCAAGACTTACTTTCACAAATCAATATTGATTGTTTACAATTTCAGTACTCTCCAGAAGACATTCAAACAACCAAGAAGATGACATACGTAGACGAGATACGTTGGGTTGTTAGCAATCCTAGACGCAATCAGTTTATTAAAAATTTGTGTAGTAAGCTGACAGGCAACACTTTAGTTCTTTTTAACTTTGTGGAACTGCAAGGAAAACCGTTACACGAAATACTACAAAAAGATTCCACAAAACCGGTTTACTTTATTCACGGTCAAACCGAAGTAGACGAACGCGAACAAATTCGTAAAGCGGTAGATAAAGGATCTGATTCAATACTGTTGGCTTCTTATGGAACTTGCAGTACTGGTATCAATATTAAAAATATTCATAATGTAGTTTTTGCTTCTCCGTCCAAATCTATAATTAGAGTTTTGCAATCGATTGGTCGCGGATTGCGAAGAAGTGATACCAAACAACAAATGAAATTATTTGATATTGCAGACGATCTACGTTACAAGAGCTATACCAACCACGGAATGAACCATCTTGGTGCTAGACTAAAAATATATACTAATGAGAGATTTCCGTACAAGTTGATTTCTATTCAGTTACCAAAGGAGTCCAATGAGAAAAACATACAAGATACTCAAAATGAAATCGGGTGAAGACATTATTGCAGATGTTCGCAAAACTAAAGACGGTAAACTTCGTCTTCACCGACCCATGGTTTTCAAGACTATGGTTTCTCCAGATTTGTTTGGAGGCATGCGAGAAATCTTTATGCTCAAGAATTGGTTGATTCTTTCTTCAGAAGTTAAAACTAACATTTCTTTAGACTCGGTTAATACCATACTAGAACCAACTCCAGAAGTTACCAGTTTATACGAAGCAGAAAAGTTTAAAGAAGATAAGTACAGCAAAAAACCAAAAGCTGTTAATTTAAATAAACCACCACAACTTCCACCCCCAGTAAAAGATGAGTTAGACGATCAAATTGCATTAGACAATATGCGTCGTAAACTGGAACAAATGATGGAAGATCTAACCAATATCCCAGAAGAAGAAACCAACTTAAAAGATCTTGCAAAACCTAAATTTGATGATAAAATGGTGTTTATGAACATGATCTTTTCACCAGAAGTTATCGTTGAACTTCTTCGCTCAGGTATACTTGATCGAAAAGAACTTGGTGATATGATTGATGAAATTACCAGCACCAATGGTGAGGGTATGAATCCTACCAAGTATACCGGGAATAAAAAAGATAAGAAGGATCTGGGAAACGAGTGGACAGATTGGAATGCTGATCCCCACTCGGAAGACTATAAGTAAATAGTTCTTTATTAACTCAGACAAAATATTATATCAGGAAATTTATAGCATGTCAAGTGGAAAACCTAAAAAAGATAAATTAAAAATAAAAACAGATAAAACGGCTAAAACAATAGAAAAGAAATTAGAAAAACAATTAAATAATGATCATTATGTTGATAATAAAGAATTCTTAGCAGAAATGATCAAATGGAAAAAAGAGATACGAGAAGCAGAAGATACTGATGATGAGCGTCCACCAATTTCAAATTATATTGGTGAGTGCTTCTTAAAGATAGCCGAACGATTATGTTCAAAATCTAATTTTGCCAATTATCCGTATAAAGATGAAATGATTGGAGACGGAATTGAAAATTGTTTGATGTACGCTCACAATTTCAATCCACGCAAATCAAAAAATCCATTTTCTTATTTTACTCAAATAATATATTACGCTTTCTTGCGTCGTATAGAAAAAGAGAAGAAACAAGGATATGTAAAATTCAAGTTGACAGAAGAGCTAAACGATGGTACACTTCACAAGTGGTTTAAAGAAAATTATTTTGAAAAAACCAACGAACGTGAAGCATTAAGCGAACATTTTAATATTTCTGAACGAGATATTGAAAAGTACGAACCAAAGAAGCGCAAGAAGCGTAGTAAAAATAAATCATGAAAATTGCAGTTATTGGTGATACACACTTTGGGGCCAGAGGAGACTCTCCCCTTTTCTTGAATCACTTTTTAAAGTTCTTTGAGGAACAGTTCTTTCCTTATCTGAAAGAACACGGTATCACTAAAGTACTTCATCTTGGTGATTTATTTGATCGTAGAAAGTTTATTAACTTTAACACACTACATCACACCAAGAAGCGATTCGTTAACTGGTTTGAAACTAATGGTGTGGAACTACACTGTATTCTTGGTAATCACGATGTATTCTATAAGAATACTAATCGTTTAAATTCTCCTAAAGAAGTGCTGGGAGAATGCCACTCTTCATTTCATCTATACGAAGAACCAACAGAAGTGTGTTTCAACGGTGCAACCATACTAATGGTTCCTTGGTTGAATGAAGAAAACAAAGAACAGTTTTTGAAAACAATCAAGGACAGTAAAGCAACTATTCTGGCAGGCCATTTAGAATTAAGTGGTTATGAAGTTATGCCCGGAATAAAGTTTAATGAAGGCATGAGTGACAAGTTCTTAGAAAAATTTGATATGGTGCTGTCCGGTCATTTTCACAGCAAGAGTTCTAAAGGTAATGTTCATTATCTTGGTACTCAATACCAGATGACTAGTATTGATACCAATGAAGTAAAGGGATTTCATGTCCTAGATACAGAAACCCGAGAACTGCAATTTATTCAAAACCCAATGAAGATGTTTCATAATGTGGAGTGGAGAAACGGTACACTGATTGAAGGATTTGATCCTGCACGATATAAGGGAACTTACGTCAAGGTTTTGGTGTACGAAAAGAAAAGTGAAACCAAGTTTGATCAGTTCTTGGACAGTCTTTACGCAGCAGAACCTGCCAGTGTTAGTATCATTGAAGATCTAAGTGATCGTGTTCGTGAAGAAGGTGAAGTGAATATTTCTGAAGACACACTAAGCTTAATCAATAAAGAGATTGACAGTATGGAAGCAGAAAACAAAGAAGAACTGAAGAATATTGTTCGTGAACTTTATATGGAGAGTCTAGATTGATTAATTTTAAGACTGTTCGTTTTAAGAATTTTGGTTCTTTTGGTAATACATTTACTGAAATAGAACTAGGCAAGAACGCAACCACTTTGGTGTGTGGTTCAAACGGCAACGGCAAATCGTTTGCATTTCTTGATTCTATTTCTTTTGCGTTGTTCGGAAAGCCATTCCGAAACATGAATATTCCACAATTGGTCAATAGTATCAATAAAAAGAATTGTGTTGTTGAACTGGAATTCACTGTTGGAAAGACAGAATATAAGATTGTTCGTGGTCTTGCTCCAAAGATGTTTAAGATATTCAAAGACGGTGAGCTTTTAAACGAAGACGCCAAGAGTAAAGATTACCAAAACATCTTGGAAGAACAGATTGTAAGTATGAACCATAAAACGTTCTCTCAGGTTGTGGTTCTTGGTTCGTCTTCATTTATTCCGTTCATGCAGTTAACTCCTGCTGATCGTCGTCAAGTCATTGAGAACATTTTGGATATTGGTATCTTCTCTGAAATGAATGGCGTACTAAAGACCAAGATTGGTACTGCCAAAGGAGTAATGCAGGCTATTGAGTCTGAACTAGTGCTTGTAAATGAAAAGGTGTCTGCCACCAAAGAGATCTTAGAATCTTATCAAAAGAATACTTCAGATCGTGTTGCAGATCGCAAACGCACTTTGGAAGAAAATACAGAAACTATAAAGAGTATTTCAAAAGAAATTAAACAACTTCAAAGCGCAATGAAGACCCTGGAAACCGAATTAGAACCAGGAGATCAAATAAATGCTGAACTCAAGAAACAGCAGATTGTGTTGTTCAAATTGGAAAGTACTCTCGAAGGTGTACAAGAAGACATCAAGTTCTTTGAAAAGAGTCAAAGCTGCCCAACCTGTAAGCAGACAATCAGCAAAGAGCATAAAGAACATGTGATTGCTGAGAAGACAGAAAAGGTTGAAGAACACAAGAATAGCCTGAATCGAATAAAAGAAGCAATCAATATGTCCAAAAATAATCTGAACAAGATGATAAGTGTTCAGAATAAATTAAACGATCTAATCATTAAATCGTCTTCAAAAGAACAAACTGTAGAGTCTTTGGTTAAATTAAATCAAAGATTGGACGAAGAGATGTTGGCTGTTGTGGAAACTGCTGATACTCAATCTAAGATTCAAGAAAATCAAGATAAACTGTCTGAACTTTTAACCAAACAAAGCGAATTACTAAAAAAGAAACAAAAAGCTCTTGACACACTTCGTTCTTATGATAAACTGGTATTCCTGTTCAAGGACAGTGGTATTAAAGCAAAGATTGTAAAATACTATATTCCGTTAATTAACAAGTACGTGAACAAGTATTTAAACAGTATGGACTTCTACGCAAACTTTCATTTGGATGAGGAGTTTAACGAAGTCATTAAGAGTCGCCATCGTGACGAGTTTTGTTACGAGTCGTTTAGCGAAGGCGAAAAAATGAGGATCGATCTGGCACTGCTTCTGACATGGCGAGAGATCGCAAAGTTGAAGAACAGTGTCAATACTAATCTGCTTATTCTGGATGAAGTATTTGATTCCAGTTTAGACAGTGGTGGAGTGGATGAGCTGATGAAACTGCTATCTAGTTTTGGGTCCAAAGCAAACGTTTATGTGATCAGCCATAAAACGGACCAACTGCTAGATAGATTTAATAACGTGGTTCAATTCGATAAGAAAAAGAACTTTAGTCGTATTGTATGAGAAAAGAAGATAAACGAAAAATACCGTATCAAGGATCTCCACATAAATTTAGAGTCCCTGATGCTTATCTTAAAAATCCCAAGTTATGGGAAGCCAGAATAAAAAAAGAAGAAAATAAAAAGAAAAAAGAAAAAACAGAATTTTTTGAGTGGTACAAAAAAGAACTTAAAAAATACGGATACAGATGAAAAAGAAAAAGAAGAAAACTCGTCGTATTGGTCGTGGTGATTCTGTTGATTCTTTAATTATGGGTGATGAACCCATATGGAAGGACGCAGATAAACTGACTCCGGAAGAACACGATTCCCGAGTATTGAAGGCCCTTAACTGGTACAGTTATTCATGTGAGGATACACTGTGTAAACCTTGGACAATTGACTGGATGATGAAGAACGAATACTCTAAGAAAGATATCAAGTATGCTATGGCATGTAATATCAACGCTTTAGAGTTTATTCAGATTGGCAGTCGTTGTCGTATTATGACTCTTGGGGCCAAGTTGGATCCTCGTACTATTGAAATGATACGATCCAAGGTTAAAGATATTATTATGCTGGGCCAGACCAGACCAGAAGTAGATAATACCGATAAAGAAAAGGTCAATGTTCAAGAACGTATTCAAAACAAGACAAAGGAGTACATGTCTGTTTTGGAAAGTCGAATTGATGAACTGTTTGAACTTGCTGAATCTGATGAACTTAAGAACGTGGATCATGCTGACTGGCTGGTTCTACAAGGCATTAAGCACGTGCATTTTAAGAAGCTGGCAAAGAATTTGGATCCGTATATCAAGGAACTCAAGCAGGCGTATAAGGGAGATCCGGATTTAAAGGAAGCGTTTTCGTTCCTTGGTAAGCGCAAAATTAAAACAATCATCACTGCTTTGGAAAATTTCAAAGATATTCTAAATGACTGATAATGTTTTGACTTTTTAAAAAGGCGTGATATACTCATAACATGTTACTTATTGACAACAATCAAATTATCTTGGCCAATATTTTTCAGGCTTCTAAGGATGGCGAACCTCTTAATGAGGATTATATTCGTCACACCGTGTTAAATACGTACCGCAAGTACCGAACCGATTTTCGTAAGTACGGAGAATTGGTTATTTGCAGTGACGGTACTGACTACTGGCGACGCAAGTACTTTCCGTACTACAAGCAAAATCGCCGTAAGCAACAGGAAGCCAAGAAGGACGAATGGAAGGCTGCTTTTGCCGTGCTGGACAAGATTCGTAACGAAGTAGCAGAAGTGTTTCCGTATCCCAGTATTCGTCTACAGGGAGCAGAAGCAGACGATATTATTTACGTACTGACCAAGACGTACTGCCAGTCTGAAAATATTCTTATTATTTCTAATGATAAGGACTTTCAGCAACTGCAAATTTTTCCAAATGTACAACAGTACAGTCCAACCACCAAGGAATTTTTAAAGTGTGAAGATCCTCGTGGGGTTCTTTTTGAACATGTTATTGGAGGTGATTCAAGTGATGGTGTGCCTAATATGCTTAGTGACGATGATACTTTTGTTACGGACGGTAAGCGACAGGTCCGAATGACACAGAAGCGAATTGATCAACTAAAGAAAGATTCTGAGAACTCTTCATTTTTTGAAGATCCTAAATACATCAGGAACAGTACTCTTATTGACATGAATAACATTCCACAAGATCTTCAAGACAAGATCCTAGAAACGTATGGATCACAACAAGGAAAGGGCAGAGAAAAACTGCTCCAATATTTTATGAACCATAAACTTAAGACTCTTATGCCACATCTAGAGGAATTTTGATGTATACTCCTGAACCTGAATCTGAATACGAGCGTTGGAAGCGTGAACAAAAGGAACGAAAGCAAAAGCGAAAGAAGCGTCCACGCAAGCCAGACCAACAACAATGGCTGAACGATTTAAAGCACGGTCACTCATCCGATGATGGTGACTTTGAAAATTTTGAACGATTTGAACGATAAAAGGAACTTTATATTATGACAAAAGCGACAACAACAATTTCTAAGGACACCCTGAACATTCTTAAGAATTTCAGTGGTATTAACTCTAATCTGTACGTAAAGGCTGGATCAAAGATCACAACTATGTCTCCCACCAAGAATATCATGGCGGAAGTCGAGGTTGAGGAGTCTTTTGATACTGAGTTTGGTATCTGGGATCTTAACAAGCTACTGGGTGTGATTTCCCTGTTCCAAGATCCAGAGTTTATCTTTGACGACAAGTACATGACCATTACCGGAGCAAGTGGTTCCAAGGTTAAGTACTTCTATTCAGACCCCAAGCTGCTGTCTTATCCAACCAAGAGTATCAAGAAAATTGATGCGGTGGTTGAGTTTGATCTGACCAGTGACGATTTCCGCGAACTGTCTCGTGCAGGTGCAGTTCTACAAAATCCAGATCTGTGCTTCGTATCTGATGATGATGCCGTGCTTGCGGTGGTTAAGGATCTTAAGGATCCAACTTGCAACGTGTTCTCTATCCGTGTTGGAGACAATAAGGATCAAGCAGACTTCTCATTCAACTTCAAGTTAGAGAATATGAAGATGTTTGACGGCGATTATCATGTAGCCCTGTCCAAGAATGTTATTGGCCAGTTTACTCATGCCAGTCGTCCTCTAACTTACTGGGTTGCTATGGATGCAACCAGCACTTACAAGGAATAAAATGCTAACATCAAACAATGCGGTTGGTCTGCTGGTAGAAAAGTATCGTCCAGCAATCATCGATGATTGTGTTCTACCCAAGAGTTTAAAGGATACTTTTAATAGTATTATTGAATCGGGGGAATGTCCTAATCTACTGTTGGCAGGCAAGCCAGGTATGGGTAAGACTACGGTTGCTCGTGCTCTCTGTACTCAATTGGGTGCAGACTATATCCTGATCAACTGTTCAGAAGACGGTAACATTGATACTCTGCGAACCAAGATCAGGCAGTTTGCCAGCACGGTTTCTTTGTCTGAAGACGCCAAGCAAAAGATCGTGATCCTAGACGAGTTTGATTACTCGAACGCTCAAAGTATCCAGCCAGCCCTTCGTGGAGCCATTGAGGAGTTTGCCAAGACTTGTCGCTTTATTCTGACCTGTAACTACAAGAATCGGATTATTGAACCAATTCATTCTCGTTGTACGGTTATTGACTTTAATTTCCCAACCAAGGAACGTCCAGAACTAGCTAAACAGTTCCTGGAACGCTGTCAAGGTATTTTGGAAGAAGAAGGTATTGAATACGACAACATGGTGCTATCCAAGGTTGTAGTCAAGTATTTTCCAGATTTTAGACGAACTCTAAATGAACTACAGCGTTACTCTGCTGCTGGTACTATTGATATTGGTATTCTTAGTACTGCTGGAGAACTGAATGTCAAGGAACTCATGGGGTTCTTGAAGACCAAGAACTTTACAGAGATCCGTAAGTGGATAGCCAACAACCTAGACAACAGCCCTCAAGACATCTTTAGAAAGGTCTACGATGGTTTATACGAATTCCTAGAACCTGCCAGCATCCCTCAAGCGGTGGTTATTATTGGTGAATATCAGTACAAGACAGCGTTTGTGGCAGATCAAGAGATTAATCTGTGTGCGTTTATGGTGGAACTTATGATGAATTGTAGTTTTAAGGATTAAATATAATGGAACATTTTTACGAAAAATTAGAAGGTTGGTTTACTTTCCCTGTTTTATATTCGGAATTAGCTCAAATTCTTCCTGAAAACGGAACGTTTGTTGAGGTAGGAGTTTGGAAGGGAAAAAGTCTGGCTTACTTTATAGTAGAAGCAATCAAGTACAATAAAAATTTAAATATTTATGCTGTAGATACTTGGAAAGGAAGTGAAGAGCATAAAGACGAAAAGTCAATAATTGATGACACGTTATTTCAAGAGTTTATCACAAACATGGCACCTGTTGCTGGTAAATTTAAACCACTTCAAATGACATCAGAAGAAGCCTCTAAGACATTTGAAGATAACAGCATAGATGGTATTTTTATTGATGCTGCACATGAATATGAGGCGGTTAAAAAAGATCTAGAACTTTGGTATCCAAAAGTTAAATCTGGAGGATACTTTTGTGGCCATGATTATTCGGCTGGTTGGCCGGGTGTTGTTCAGGCAGTAAATGAATTTTTTCAAAACAAGCCTAATGAAATTGTTGGATTTGGTGAATTGTCTTGGGCAGCAAGAAAGAGCTAATGAAACCGTTTGACTTTTTAAATTCCATAAATCAAACCAAGGTTTCTTTGATGGATGAAGATCCCGGTTGCGAACGAGAATATATTCCATTTCTTACCAACCGGGGTCTTTCTTACTTCTCAGACACCATCTTTTTATCCAATGAGATGAATCGTTTGTCTGGCCTAGACAAGAAGATGCAGTTTGACTTTCTGCGTATATCGGTTCGACCCCGTAAGAGGTTCAGCAAGTGGATCAAGGACGAGTCTAATGACCGTATAGACGCTTTAAAGACCTTATACGGGTATTCTCACACCAAAGCAAAGCAAGTAGTAGACCTGATCAAACAAGAAGATTGGGATGAAATTTTTTCCATTTTAGATCAAGGCGGCACAAATACTAAAAATCCTAAATAATTCCGTATTACTGAATTTTTTAATGAAAGCGGAATATAATGGAAAACGAAGATATTTTTGATGGCCTTGGAGTTGAAATCAAATTAAAATCTAAAGACGATTTTCTCAAGGTGAAGGAGACTCTTACCCGAATGGGAGTGTCATCCAAAAAAGAAAAAAAACTATATCAAAGCTGTCATATTCTTCACAAACGCGGCAGATACGCCATCATGCATTTCAAAGAGATGCTTGATCTAGACGGACTAGAAACAGATATAGACGATACCGATCTTGGCCGACGTAACATGATTGTAAAGCTTCTGGTAGAATGGGGACTAGTAGAAGCTGTGGATCCAGACGAGTACAAAGAACCAATTATTTCTTTGGCTCAACTAAAAATTATTCCCCATAAAGAAAAGAAAGAATGGCAACTGGTGCCTAAATACCATATAGGAAACTCTTAATTATGCAAACCGAAGTGATTTCTTTTTTTAGTGATATAGACAATAAAACGTATTATAGTGACCATTCTCATCGTCTTACAAAACAACTAAGAGAATTGAATATTCCTCATGATATTAGAAAAAAACAATCATTAGGAACATATCAAAAAAATTGTCTAAGTAAGCCTCAGTTCATATACCAATTATTAATAGAAAAACAAAAACCAGTTGTTTGGTTAGATATTGATTCTGATGTTCGCAAATCATTAGATGTATTTGACCAGTTTGTAGGTAATACTGATGTAGCTGTGTCTTGCTCAACAAATAAATTACAAGCAGCAAAAGCATCTCCAATTTATTTGGATTTTAATTCTAAAGTATTAGAATTTCTTCAACATTGGACATTTATGGCAAGGCAAATGGCAAATAATGGTCAATGGTTTGATCATGAAGCTCTTATTGGCATTTTGCATTCTTTTTATCAAAAAGATGGATTTAAAATAAAATTTATAGGACCAGAATATTGTGTTTGGCCCGGTCAAGAAAACGATGCTAGTGTAATAGTAATGGGATTGGCTGACGTAGATTCTAAAAAAGAAGCACTTAAAAAATTAGGAATGAGTGAGGATTTAATAGCATGGCAGAGTCCCGGTACAAAGTAAAAGGTATTGCTTTACCATTCGAACCACAATATTCTTCTTGTTCAAACATAAAACCAAATAAGTTCGATTGGTCAAACACTGAAGGTATTTGTGATGTTCATTTAGATTTAGGTCTGTTAATAAATCCAGATTTTTCTAAACCCAAAGAAAAAAGATTTGGTTGGATATGCGAATCTAGATTTATAGTTCCAAATGTTTATGATTTTTTAATAAACAATTATAAAGTATTGTTTAATAGTTATTATAATAAAATTTTTACTTGTGACAGTGCTCTTCTACAGTTACATCCAAATTTTGTTTATTGCCAAAATGGTAGCAATTATCCGTGGATTCCAAAAGATAAATGGAGTGTTTATCCCAAGAAAAAACAATGCTCTATGTTTTGCTCTCCCAAAAAACTAACAGAAGGCCACGTATATCGGCATCAAATTGCTCGAATAGCATTAGATTGTGGTTTTGATGTATTTGGAGGAGCTCATGGAACCAGCAGAACAGTAAATGATCCTAGAAATCCTTGGAACACTAAAATTGATGGTTTAAAGGATTATATGTTTAGTGTAGTTGTTGAGAATGGTATATACGATTCTTATTACACAGAAAAATTAACAGACTGTTTTGCTACAGGAACAATTCCTGTATATTGTGGAACTAAAAAACTTCCTGATATTTTTGATCCAGAAGGAATTATTTGGTTAGAATTAGATAAAGAAAAAAAAATATTTGATTCTTTAAACGAAGAAACCTACATAAATAAAAGCAAAGCGATAGAGCACAATTACAAAGCTCTTAATAAATTAAAATTAGCAGACGATGATCTTTTTGAGATGATTAATAATGAAACCAACAATTTTTAATGCAGATTATCTGTTAGGCTCGGATCTAATGGATTTTGATCGACCAGTAGAAATACATACTGCTCGTTTTGGTAATAATAAATTTCCTTTATATCGTTTTCCAAACACTCAAGGATATAAAGTTCCTTTTAAAAATTTAAATGCATATAAAGTTTTAATTGTAACCAGCGAACCTGTTTGTTCGCCAAATAAAGAACGAATCAATGATATCATAGATCATGCATCCGAATATGATCTTATTATGTGTACAGATGAAGAAATACTTAATAGTTGTGATAATTCTACTTTATTTCTTTACGGTGGTACTTGGTTAAATAAAATAGAATTACAACATCCAGATTCTTTAGGCGTTTATGAAGAAGGTTTAGAAGAAAAATACAAAGATAAAAAATATCAAATATCCTTCATGGCTACAGGACATCGTGGTATGATTGGCTATGAGATGCGTCGAGACATCTGGAACAATAAAAATAATTTAAATAAACCTACGGTATTTTGGTCTAGTGCTAGATCTCCAACTAACGTAAATGGATTCTCTGATACTCTTCATGATGGTCATATTCCTAATGGAGAAAAGGATAATTTATTTTATTCACAATTTTCTATTATTGTGGAAAACTGTATTCAACCAAATTATTTTTCTGAAAAATTAATAGATTGTTTAATCACAAAAACAATCCCAATATATTTTGGTTGTCCTAATATTGGAGAATATTTTGATACTGGTGGTTTATTTACTTTTAATTCAATAGAAGAGCTTGTCCATATTGTTAATAATATTGATGAAACCACTTACAAAAAATTAAAATTTAAAATAGAGGACAATTTTGAAAAGGCAAAAGAATACGCACAGAGTTTTTCTAAACGAGTTGAACAAACAATCAAACAAAAAATAAATGTATCTGATACATTATTGACTGTTGGTATTCTTACTATAGAAGGAAGAGAGCATTTTTTAACAAGACTTTTAAATCATTTAAAACAAATAATTCCTGCAGATCAAGCACATAAAATAGAAATATTTGTTAATAAAGATAAAAAACAAAAAAAAGTAGGCGAAAAAAGAAATGAAGTATTGATGACAGCAAGAGGAAAATATGTTTGCTTTATAGACGATGATGATATGGTTAGTCATAATTATTTTACTGCTATTTTACCAGAATTAGAAAAAGGTGTGGATTGTGTTGGATTTTATGGTAATTATTATATTCAAAATCAACTAGTTATGCAATTCAGCCATGCCAATAAAAATGGTGGTAATTTTAGAAAAGATGGTATTCAATACAGACCTATAAATCATTTAAATCCAGTAAAAACTAGTATGGCAAGAGAAATAATGTTTCCAGAAATAAATTTATCAGAAGATAGTGATTATTCTGATAAATTGTTTAAATCTGGATTAATTAAAACAGAATCAAATATCGAACAGATATTATATCATTATCTTTACGATCCAGAAATAACCGAAACACAACGATGAAAAATATTGTAAGTTATTGTCTTTGGGGAGAAAATGATCTTTATTTTAAAGGTGCATTGAAAAATATAGATCTGGTTGCTCGTTATTATCCAGGATTTATTTGTAGATTTTATGTTTCTAATGATTTTAACGAATCAAAAATTAATTTATTAAAAAAACATTCTGAAGTTGTTGTTTTAGATAGACCAGGATCTTCACATATAATGACTTATAGATTCTTACCACTACAAGAAGATATTAACATATTTTTATCAAGAGATACAGATTCTAGAATCGGACCAAGAGAAGTATATGCCGTAAATGAATGGTTGAATAGTAATAGATCGTTTCATATAATACGAGATCATCCCTGTCACGATGTTCCTATGTTGGGTGGAGCTTGGGGAGCTAAAAATGTAAAATTACCAATAAATGAAATGATAAAACATTATGAAACCACACCAATATTTAACGATATCAAGAATGTAGATCAACAATTTTTATGGTCTTATGTTTGTCCATTATTAAATCCAGAAACAAACGTGTACATACATGATACCTGTACTCGTCTTGGCGGTCATCCTATTTCTATGTCAAGAGAACAAGATCCACATAATTATTTTATAGGTGAACCTTTTGGTATTGATGAAAACGGAAATGATTATCAATTAAATCCATATCATAGAGAACAATTTAAAAAAGGAACTTGTTCATGAACATAACTTTGGATTTTTTTGCACCTAAACCAAATTATCCAACATATCCTCCTTACCATCAAGGATTATATTTGGAAGATTATTTTATGGAGTTTTTGATAAAAAATCAACCAAACACTAAGAAATTTTTTATTCCAGTTTTATGGACTTCTTATTATAATAACGGAATGCCTTGGAATATCTTACAAGCATTTTTAAATTCATTAAATCCTGAATTGTCTTACTATACTGTTAGTCAACACGATGATGCTCCAGCTCAAAAATTACCACCAAACACCAAAGTATTTTCTGCTGGTGGAAATTATTCTGGACCAAATTGTATTCCTATTCCATTAATATGCTCTGCTATTCGTGTTCCAGAACCAAAAACAAAAGACATATTTTGTTCTTTTGTTGGTTCTGCCACGCATGGAATACGAAACGAATTATATAATACGTTCAAACAAGACAGTGATTTTTTATTCACACAAGGTGGTTGGGATATAACAGTATCGGAAGATAAACTAAACCATTTTATAGATGTAACAAACAGAAGTAAATTTGTATTATGCCCCAGAGGATACGGTAAAAGTAGTTTTAGATTATATGAAACAATGCAAATAGGAGCAGTTCCTGTATATGTAAGTGACGATCACTACCTTCCTTGGTCTGATGAATTGGATTGGTCTGAATTTTGTGTAATAATAAAACAAAACCAAATATGCAATTTAAAAAACATATTACAGTCTATTTCAGACGAAAAGCACAACAACATGTTAAACCGGATAAAACAAGTTTATCCTGAATATTTTACATTAGATGCAGTATGTCATCAAATTTTAAAAAGAGTAAATCAATGAAAAAAGTAATATCATTTTCTATGTGGGGTAAAAATCCATTTTATATTATGGGTGGTATTTTAAATGCCGATATAGCAGAAAAAGAATGGGAAGGGTGGACTTGTCGTTATTATGTTGCACCAACAGTTCCAAAAATAGCAATAAAAGAATTAACTGGCAGAAAAAATACAGAAGTGTTTATGATGGATGAAGATGTTAGCTGGAATGGTATGTTTTGGAGATTTTATCCAGCATCAGATCCAAGCGTGGATGTTATGATTTCTAGAGATACAGATTCTAGATTATCAATACGCGACAAAGCAGCAGTAGACGAATGGTTAAATAGTGATAAAGATTTTCACATTCTAAGAGATTGTTGTCAACACGGTTGGCCTATTTGTGGTGGCGCATGGGGATGCAGAAATGGCGTAATAACGGAAATGATGGATCTAATACAAGAATATCCCAGAAAAGAAATCGATAATAATCACGGAATAGATCAAAAATTTTTACGATCAGAAATTTATCCAAGAATAATTGATAAAGCTTATGTTCATGATGATTGGTTTGGCAACATGTACAGAAATGAAATAAAACACCCATTTCCTATTCCACGATTAAGAGGACAAGGTTGGTGGAATATTAAATTTCCAGAATGGCATAGTGGTATAGAAAATGATCCAATAAAATATCCACACTGGTTTGGTGAGAATGGTAAAGGTCATTGTCATTTAAATTGTTGTTCGTCTTGTGGTATATTTCATGATAATGAATATATTGGAAAACAAAGATATATCACTGAAATAGATAAACAAAAGTATATAAATATATTCAACGAGTGTTCTTAATTATGAAATATGTATCCTTTACAAATAATGGTTCTTTAGAATTGTCATACAACATGATATTATCTCTTCGAAAATTTACAGACGAAGAAATGATTATGTTTTGTCTTGATGATGAAAGTGAAAATTTTTTTATAGAAAAAAATATAAAAAATGTAACTGTAAAAACGTCTTATAAATTTAAATCAAATTATTGGGATTATGGAACACAAGAATTTAAATTAATAATGTTTATTAAATTGAAGTGCATATTAGACACTTTAAATGAAATAAATGAAAATATATTTTTTATTGATTCTGATGTATTTTTTGCAAAAGACCCAACAGAAAAATTAAAACAAATTGAAAACGATACTCATGATATGATATGCCAAACTGATAGACCGGTTGGATCAAGGTGGTGTGCTGGAGTAATGTTATTAAAAAACAATAATACAATAAAACAACTATTTCAAGAAGCTATACAAATAGCAAATAATTTAGCACAGATAAAAACAGATTCTGGTGAATGGCATGATCAAGCAATTTTAAATCATATTTTAGCAAGAGGTGATATAAAATTAAATACACTTGAAACTACATTTGCAACAAATGGACATTTATATTTTTCAAATAATGGACCAAAAGAAAGATTAGGACAAACAATAATTCATGCTAATTTTTGTGTAGGAACTCAACAAAAAATAGAGTGGTTTAAATCAGAAAATATGTGGATAATATAATGCATTATTATACTTTTATAAAAAATAAATACAGTCAAAATGGTGAAGACGGAATCTTAGAACAACTAATCAAGGAATTAGGATTAAATATTCCTGATATGTGGGTTGTAGATGTTGGTGCATACGATGGTATCGCATACAGTAACGTACGGCATCTTATTAATCAAGGATGTCATGCTGTTATGATTGAGCCTTCCTTAGTTGGTGGGGCATGTGAACCAAAATACCTATCACTACAAGATCTACCACAAGTATATCCAAATGTAATAGCTTTAAATCATTTTACTGCAATATCAGATAAAGCTAAAGTTGATGCAGGTTATGCTGGTTGTAAAGCGATGCATGAAAATTGTGATATATTTTATTTTAATGCAGAAATAAAAACATTAGACGAATCCTTAGCTCAAGTTAAACAATTTTCATCAAATTATGATATTTTAAATATAGACATAGATTCTTATGATCATGAAATTTGGGAAGAACATAAACTGTCCCCTAAAATTGTAATAATAGAGATTAATAGTGGTTTAGCTCCAGCAGAACAAGATAATAAATCTAAAGGTTATAGTTTTATGGATTCTTTAAAAGTAGGAATCAATAAAGGATATAGCTGCGTGTGTCATACCGGTAACATGATATTTGTGAGAAACGATTTATTGGCACATCTTAGCATACCAAAAGATCAAATAAACTCTATAAAATTATTTAATAATAAATGGTATGGACAATAAAAATATCATTTTACTCCATCATCATTTAGGTTTAGGGGATCATTTAATTTGCAATGGCCTCGTTCGATTTATAAACGAACAAATAAAACCAGATATTTTATATCTACCAACAAAAAAAAATAATATTTTTACAGTAAAAAAAATGTATGATGATGAGTCAAAAATAGTGCCTCTAGAAGTCAACAATGATCAAGACGTTTATAGTTTACCAGAAATTAAACAATGTAATAAAATAATTTCTATTGGGTTTCATAAAACAAGAGATGATTGGGATGTTTCTTTCTATGAAACTAATGGAATACCATTTGATATTAGATGGAAATATTTTAAAATAAATAGAAATGTAAAAAGAGAAAACACAATTAAAAATAAATTAGGTTTAAAAAATGAACCTTTTATTCTTATTCATAATGAAGGATCTGATTGTAAATTTAATTTAAAGATTGATAATAATATTAAAAAAATATTTGTTACACCATTAACTGATTGTTTATTAGATTGGTGTGGCCTAATTGAAGAAGCACAAGAAGTACATTGTATAGACAGCTCTTTTATACATTTAGCCCAATCTTTAAATGTAAAATCTGGTATATTTCATAATATTAGAAAAGCTAATGGAATTTTTAAATTAAAGAATAGCTGGAAATTAATTTTATATTAAAACAAATTATATGAATTTTAAAAATGATATATTAGATGATTTTGTTTCGGGAGAGACGTTTAAATCTATTTGTGATTATTATTACAAACCAACAGCATTTGATCAAAGTATAAATTTAAATTTAAAATCAAATATAACAATATTTTCAAAAACTGAATACGCTTTAAATGAATTATTTTATATTTTAAATAATAATAAACAATATACAAATATAAATGTTATAACACATAATTCTGATATTGCAATAAACGCTGATATTGTAAAATACAAACCATCAAATGTTTCAAATTGGTATGCAATTAATAGTACTTACGAACATCCTGATATAATACCTATCCCATTAGGAATAGCTAATTCGTATTGTAATATAACCACAAAAATAAATGATATTAAAAAAATAAACACAAATAATAAAAGAAATAATTTATTGTATGTTAATTTTAGACAAGAAACACATCCACCAGAAAGGCAACCATTATTTCATGCATTTTTAGATAAAAAGAAAAAAGGCGAAACTTGGTTTAATATTTGTTCCGATAATAATGATAAAACTAATATATCATCTTTTTTGCATGATATGGTACAACATAAATTTATTCTTTGTCCTCGTGGTAATGGAGTTGATACACATAGATTGTGGGAAGCTTTGTATTCTAAAACGATTCCAATCGTACGATACGAACCAGCATATAGATTTTTTAAAGATCTTCCTATTGTTTTTATTGAACAATGGTCAGAAATAACTGAAGAGTTTTTATATAAGAAATATGAAGAAATGCAAACTACAAAATTTAATTTTAATAAATTAAAAATATCGTGGTGGAAAACTCAAATAAATAATATATAAAAGTATATCATGAGCATTAATTATTATGGACAAGCTGGCGATTGGAGTCCTTTACCACATTATACCGATGTTGTATGGACTAATGGTTGTTATGATGTCCTACATTTAGGACATTTAGAATTATTATCTAAGTGTAGAGAATATAGTAACAGTTTACAAAATTGTTTAGTATTTGTTGGTTTAGATTCAGATTTTAGAGTAAAAACTAACAAAGGAAAAGATAGACCAATCAATGATGAAATTTCTAGAATTTCTATGCTTCTTTCTCTAAAATATGTAGATGGAGTTTTTGTATACGACACTGATGAAGAATTGGCAAATATTATATCGGATTTAAATCCATCAAAAATGGTAATAGGCGAAGAATATAAAAACAAAAACATAATAGGAAAAGAATTCACAAAAGAGTTAATTTTTTTTCCTAAAATAAAAAATTTTTCTACCAGTGATATTATATCAAAAATTAAAAATCAATAAAGGATCAATTTAAGTGAACATACCATATTTATTTGAACAATTTACAAAACACATTTCAAAAGAAAAAATAAATACTATTTTTGAATTGGGTACTAATGATGCTTCTTTTATAGAACCTATTATTTCTTATTATGAACCAAATACATTTATATCTTTTGAATGTAATCCACAGCTAATATCTATTTGTCAGGAAAAAATTAATAAACTTAAAAACAATACAAAAATTGAATTTGTTCCTAAAGCATTATATTCGAGCAGAGGTCATGTTGATTATTGGTCTATAGATTCAAATAGTCCAGAAATATTAGGAAGTTCTTCAATCTACAAACACAAATATTTACCAACTATAAAGCAACAAATAGAAACCACTACACTAGATTATGAATGTGATATTAGAAATATTAAAACAATAGATTTAATTTGCTCTGATATTGAAGGAGCAGAATACGAAGCATTCAAGAATCAAAAAATATTAAATAATACAAAATACATAATAACTGAAGTTGTTATAGATAAAAATTGGCGTCCTGGTAGTCCGACACTTCAAGATATATCTTCCGTTTTACGAGAATTTGGTTTTGAAATGGCAGAATATTACGAAGATCCTACAGATAAACCATATACCCCATATTTGGCCGGTGATGCTCTTTTTATTAATAAGAAAATTTAATTAAGGAAAAATATGGAACACATTTATAAAAATTTAAATTTTGGTGAAAATTGGTTTGAATACCCACAATTATATTCTTTTTTTGTTTCTTCTTTACCTAATGATTCAACTATTGTTGAAGTTGGTTGTTGGAAAGGAAAAAGTACAGCATATCTTGCTGTAGAAATTATAAATTCTGCAAAAAATATTAAATTTTATGCAGTTGATACTTGGTTAGGTTCAGAAGAACATAAAAACGATCATTATATCAAAACCAATACTTTATATGATGTTTTCATGGAAAATATAAAACCGGTTATAACAGCAGTCACTCCATTAAGAATGGATTCAACAGAAGCAAGTAAACAATTTGAAGACGAATCTTTAGACGTAGTTTTTATTGATGCTTGTCATTCGTATGAATGTGTGCTTGAAGATATAAAATGTTGGTTACCAAAAATAAAGAAAAATGGTTATTTAGCAGGTCATGATTATGGTTGGACTGGAGTTAATAAAGCTGTTCATGAATTACTTGATAATATCACTTCACAAGAAGGATGTTGGATTTATAAAAAATGAAAACCTGTTTGATAGCACAAATTTATAACGAAGAACATCGTATTCTGGATTGGATTAAATATCATAAAAAAATAGGCATAGACAGAATTTTAATTTATGATGATTTGTCTATAGACAATACTAAAAAAATAGTAAATGATATTATATCCACTGATACTAGTGTATCATTAATATGTTCTGATAAAACTCAGGTAACTAACATTTATTATAATAGCGGAAATGATTACGCATGCAATGAAGATCTATATCAAAGAATATGCAGAAGTTATAATAATGGTTTACATTTTATTAAAAACGAATGGAATACAAAACAAACAATTGAATCCGAAGACGATATTCATATAGTATTTTTTTTAGATGTTGATGAATATTTAGTTCCTTGTGATGACGACTATATAAAACAAGTATTATCAGATATTAATTTTAAAAAATATGATAGATTTTTAATTCCCTCGTTTGATATGAAACCACCACCATCAAAAAAGTTTATAAAAAATGTTCCAGTTTATCTGCAAAGCAATCAAAGATGGTCGGAAAATACTAGATTTAATAAAACTGGAGAATTTAAGGGAAGAACAAAAATCTGTGTATTAGCCAATAGATGTGACAGTATAGGAACGAGCGTTCATTCTGGTGATATTAGAACAACAGAAGATTACCACAAAGAAAACGTAAAACTTCTATCTGATAAAATTAATAGACCAGACGATACTTTGATGGCAGCTGATAAGAATAAAATTAGAATATTTCATTTTAGAGATTTTCCTCAAGCAGAATCTATTAATTTAATATACGATGAAGAAGATAATAGTATTATACAAATAATGGAAAATATATGATTAATATTTCAAAAGAAACTCATTATAATTTATATCGTAATTATCTAGATTGTTATGAATATTTAAAAAATATAAATCAAAGTGATTATGATTATCCCGAAGAAAAGGTAAACTTTCATGTTTATAGCGAATTAAAGACAGAAAAAGAATTAGAGTGCATCAAATCATATTTTGCTACACAAAATTTACAAAAAACAAACTTAATACTTTGGTCGGATTATTCTATTGAAAATTTAGAATGTCTGGCCCCATTCAAAGATCAAATTATATTTAAAATATACGATCCAATAGAAGAAGCAAAAGGGACAGTGTTAGAAGGTCAATTAGATCGTCTTTTAGCCAAAGACAATTTACACTATCTTCAAAGTGATTTATTGCGTATTCTTGCTCTCCATAAGTATGGAGGGATTTGGATTGATATGGATGTTATTTTATTGAAAGATTTTAAACCATTATTAGATCAAGAATACATGTATCAATGGGGTTCGGCAGTAGATTATGAAATTGAAGGTGCTTGTGCTACAGTTCTTTCTTTGAAGAAAAATAGTGAATTTTCACAGTATCTAATTAAAGAAATACCAAATATGCCTATTCGTGGTGGTTCAACTATATGGGGAAAGGATATGTTTGCTAGGGTATATCAAAAATACAAGTATACAATTTTACCTGGTTCTTTTTTTAATATAGAATGGTTAATTAGTATAATCGATGAACCATTGAGTCAACAACGGGATGCATTGTGGTTTGAAATTGATTGCCCAGACAAATATATGTTTTTAGATTGTTTTGCTTGGCATTGGCATAATAGTGCAAATAAAAATAAAAAAGTAATGCCAAACAGTAAATTTGATAAATTAATTCAATTAAATAATAAAAAATTAATAGAACGTGGATTTTTAATATGATTATAGTTATGAGTAAATTTAAAAAATTACTAGTTTAATAAAAGAAATTTAATGAAAGAATATCATGATTATATCATAGTTGGTTCTGGATTATTTGGAGCAATATTTGCCAGAGAACTGACTGATGTTGGTTTTAAATGTCTGGTTATAGACAAAAGAAATCATATAGGTGGAAATTGTTATACTAAAAAGATAGAAGGTATAGACATACACGAATACGGTCCTCATATCTTTCACACCAGCAATAAGCGTGTGTGGGATTACATGAATCGTTGGACAGAATTTAACCATTTTGTTTATAGACCAAAAGTAGACAACGATAATTTATATTCTTTTCCAATAAATCTTTTTACTTTATACCAATTATGGGAAGTAAAAACTCCAGAAGAAGCAAAACAAAAGCTGGAACAAGTAAAAATTAAAAATGATAATCCAAAAAATTTAGAAGAATGGATATTATCTCAAGTAGGTGAAGAGATATACAAAAAATTTATATACGGTTACACCAAAAAACAATGGGGTAAAGAACCAAAAGATTTACCAGCATCAATAATAAAACGATTGCCTATCCGCCTGACAATGGATGATAATTATTTTGAAGACTGTTATCAAGGTATACCAAAAGACGGTTATACTGCAATTTTTGAAAAATTATTAGATGGAATAGAGGTTCGTTTAAATACAGATTATCTTGCTAATAAGCAACACTTTGATAATACAGCAAGAAAGATTGTTTATACTGGTCCTATAGATGAATTTTTTAATTGTGATTTAGGACATTTAGAATGGAGAAGTTTAAAGTTTGAACACGAACAACACGATATTCCAGATTATCAAGGAAACGCTGCAATTAATCACACACAAGAAACAGTACCATACACAAGAATTATAGAGCACAAGCATTTTATATTTGGTAAACAAAATAAAACAATAATAACAAAAGAATATCCAGAACAATGGACACCAGGAAAAGAAAAATTTTATCCAATTAATGATGAAAAAAATAATAAATTATATAAATCATATAAGGATAGAGTAAATTCTGCCAAATATATTATGGGAGGTCGATTAGCAGATTATAAATATTACGACATGCATCAAGTGGTTGGATCTGCTTTAGCAAGAGTTGAAAAGGAATTAATATAATGAAAGCATTAGTAACTGGTGGAGCTGGATTTATAGGATCAAATTTAGTTGATGGGCTAGTAAAAAAAGGTTACGAAGTAACCGTAATTGATAACGAATCTTCAGATGTACATGATCATTTTTACTGGAGATCTGATACAAATAATCATATATTAGACGTATGTGATTACGAATCCACTAGACCATTATATGATGGGATAGATTACGTATTTCACCTTGCTGCAGAAGCAAGAATTCAACCAGCAATTTTAAATCCTATTAAAGCAGCTAAAACAAATGTTGTTGGTACTTGCACAATGCTGCAGTGCGCCAGAGAAGCTGGTGTAAAAAGGGTCATGTACTCTTCTACTTCTTCTGCGTATGGTTTAAAGAATATTCCTCCTTTAAAAGAAACCATGTCTAATGATTGTTTAAATCCATACTCTGTATCTAAAGTCGGAGGAGAAGAATTTTGTAAAATGTATTCTTCTTTATTTGGTTTAGAAACAGTAATTTTTAGATATTTCAATGTTTACGGTGAACGACAACCATTGAAGGGTCAATACGCTCCTGTTATTGGTATCTTTTTAAGACAAAATAGTGCAGGAGAACCCATGACTATTGTTGGTGATGGCAATCAAAGAAGAGATTTCACTCACGTTAGTGATGTGGTTCAAGCAAATATTCTTGCTGCAGAATTTCAAGCTCCAAAATATTTAATAACCAATGAAATAGAATATAATATTTGGAAATGGGGTCAAATTTATAATGTAGGTTCTGGAGTTAACCATTCAGTGAATGAAATAGCTGATATGATTGGTGGAAGCAGAATCAACATTCCTCCAAGAATTGGAGAATCCAGAATAACTTTGGCAGATATCAGCAAGATAAAACAACATTTTGGATGGAATTGTAAGGTACAACTTAAAGATTGGTTACAAAGCGCACATAAATAAGTACGGAGATTTATACTATGCCTAAATTATGTCTGTCAATGATCGTAAAGAATGAAACTCACATTATTAAAGAGTGTCTGGATTCTGTCCATAAGTATATTGATTATTGGGTAATTGTTGATACTGGATCAACAGATGGCACTCAAGATCTTATTCGGTCTTATTTTGCAGAGAAGGGTATTCCAGGAGAGCTACACGAACAACCGTGGGTTTCGTTCGGTCATAATCGATCAGAAGCTTTAAAGTTATGTGATGGTAAAGCTGATTGGGCGTGGATGATTGACGCTGACGATTTTATTCAAGGTACATTTAAATTTCCAACAAATATTTCAGAAGAACTTGACGCATTTGCTTTACAGTTCCGTCGTCAAGATTTCTCGTGGTGGAGAACTCAAATCTTCCGAACAGGTCGCGGATGGAAGTATGTTGGTATTCTTCACGAATATCCAACAACTGAAAACCAACAACCAAAAATTGCAAAAATTGAAGGTCAATACGGAATTGTTGCTAGAACAATGGGAGCCCGTAACGTAGGTATCGAACCTGTAGAAAAATACAAAAGAGACGCAGAAATGCTAGAAAAGGCTCTGGTAGACGAGCCAGATAACATTCGTTATCAGTTCTATCTTGCTCAAAGTTATTTTGATTCTCAACAATGGGAAAAAGCAGAACAAGCTTACGTAAAACGAATAATGATGGGTGGTTGGGAAGAGGAACAATATTACGCAGCATATCGTATTGGTATGTGCCGTGGTCTCTTAAATAAACCATGGATAGAAATTCAACAAGCATTTTTAGAAGCCTGGGAACTCAGACCAATTCGTGCTGAACCTTTACACCAAATCGCTAAAATTTACAGACTGATGGGTCATCCCCGTCTAGGTTTCTTATACGCCAAGATGGCTATGGATATCCCATATCCAGCCGAAGATATCCTATTCGTGTCTGAGGACGTTTATAAATATGGAATTTTAGACGAAATTGGTTCGACTGCTTTTTACGCAGGAAAGGCCCATATGGGTTATGCTGCTTGTAAGAAACTTTTGATGGAAAATCGTCTTCCAGAGAATGATATCGATCGGGTACAAAACAATTTAAATCAGTACTTAAAGTTCTTTGAAGACACTAATCAAATGGAAATTATTAGGCAGATGGACGAACAAGCCAAAAAGCAAAGCGAAAGAAAAGATCATAAACCTGCTCTTTTTCCAGCACACGCTGTTAAATCCAAGTTTAAAGAAAGAAAAACTGTCAGCAGATAAATGATATATATTGTATGGCAGCACAATACGATCTTGATGTAAATAAAAATTGTAATTTAAATGCTTGGATACAGTATCTTTCCGATTCTGATGTTGGTGTAGACCTTTCTTCCTATACGGCTGAACTTAAAATAGAAAGATATAAAACCGCCGATTTCCCATTAGTTTTTGCCACCACAAATGGCGTGACATATGGGTATACTGGGGCCAGTTCTCCTGGTACTGGAGCTGAATACGGTGGTATTCGGCTTAATGTTAATTACAATACTACATCTTTAGATGGTGGTATTCTGATAGAACTGGATAAAAAAACTACTAATTCATTACCTGTTGGAAAATTATTTTATGATTTAAAACTTTTAATTGGTGTAACGTATTCTGAAAAATTATTAGAAGGCAGACTTCAAGTAAATCCTGAATAATTAGGAACAACTATGAAGCTGAAGGTCAAACAATCTGAAAAAAATATTAAAGTTTTGCTGAAACAATTTTTAGCAAATGATGTGTACTTTATGTACATTAAAAATATAAACAAAACTTTAATTATATCTGCTCAAATAAATTTTCCATTATTACAAACACAACAGCCAGAATATTATTTCGGTCCACCATTAGTACCACCAGTTCAACCAACCAAACCAAAAGATGAAGAGATTGAAAGTGATATTTCACCAAATCCTATTTAATTAAAAATGAAATTAAAAATATTACAACAAGATACTTCTATATTAACAGGAAACAAAACTTTTGATTCCGGTAATTTAATTTCATTTAAAATTAAAAAAAAAATAAAGTATAAAATATTATTATTTTCTGGTAATTTAATAAGTAGTGCGGGCTCGTTGGGGCCTGGTTTTATTCCTAGAGGAGTAACAGCAAGTTACGGTACATATGAAGATAAAATTTTAGTTCAATGGAATAATATAGCAGGAGTAAACGGATATAAAGTATTCAAAAACGATACCATACTAGCAGGAACTGTTTCCACTAATACTTTTTTTGATACTGTTTCTTTGCCTGGTACTTTATTTAAATATAATATTAAATCTTTTGTTATACAAAATGGATTTACTTTAGAAAGTAATTTAAGTTCTCCTGCTTATGGTTGGAGAGGATTAACCGCTCCTGCTAATTTTACAACATCTAATGGCAGTTATTTTAATCGTGTTATTTTGAGTTGGAACGGAGTAACTGGAGCAACCGCTTACAAAGTGTATCGATACGATACGTCTGTTCCTCCTCAAACTCTTTCGTTGTTAGCAACCACTACTAATACTGCTTACACTGATTCTAATGTTTTGATTGGTCGAGAATATATTTACGCTCTTAAATCTTCGTGTGCATTAGGAGACAGTAATTTTGGTGTAACTGGATATGCTTCATTGACTAGAGGATTTATATTTCCTCCTTCCGGAGTTTCAGCTTCTGATGGTGTGTATACAGATCGTGTAAATATAACATGGAATAGTATTTCTGGTATAAGTGGATATAAAATTTATAGGAATTTACCAACATTAGAAAACATAGGAATTACTACTAGTGAACAATTTAATGATTATACTGCAACACCCGGTACTGTTTACACTTATTATGTTACAAGTTATGATTTAATTCGAGGAGAAAGCAGTCCAAGTACAACAGATACCGGTTCTATTGGTTTTAATCCAATTATAACAAGCGTAACACCAAGTTTTGGATTAATTAGTGGTGGAACTACTTTAACAATATCTGGAAATTATTTATCAAACACACAAAGTGTTACTATTGGTGGTATTGCTGTAAATGTGATTGCAAACACAATAAGCGGATTAACATTAGTCACTCCTGTTGGAATAACTGTTGGTCCTAATGCAATCACAGTAACAACTATATCGGGCACTACTACAGCTCCCATAAATTCTTTCACGTATTCTTACGGTGAGGTTCTACCAGATTCCCTTTACCAAAGCATGAAATCGTTTGCAGACACACACGTTAGTGATTTGTATACAATAACTGCACCAAAAAAGAAAACAACGGGAGTAAATTACAGTACATACGCTGATAATACAGCAACCGGGGTATTTCGTCCCAAATCAACCGGAAGATTAACTCCACGCACAGAAAATATATTTTATTCTGGTGCTGATATTGGTTCGGTGGTTGCCGGATTAACCGCAATAGCCGGAGCTTGCGCAACCACAACATATAATTTGTATAATAATTTTAATAATATAAATTATTCGTATGGATTATTGAGTAGTAATAACACTATTGTTGAATCAAGACTGTTTGGGTTTACTTCCGGTATAACTGGTGGTAAGAATTTAATAAAACGACCGTATTCATTTAATGATGTTTTATTATACGGCATAAGCACCATAAATCCATTATACGGTAATTATGTTCCATCCACCACATATAATAGTAGTACTTCTTATAATCTTGTAAGAAATAAACTACTTCAAGTTTTACATGAGATTGATGCCACACAAGTATATACTGTTTCAACGTATTTAAAAGTTTTAGGAACTGCTTGGAAATATCAACGACAAATTTTACAAAACAATGGTGGTATTGTTTCTGGTATTAAATCTCAAGCTAATTTAGATGCATTAAACACAGAAATTTTAAATAATTTAAAAATACTTTTAGCAGAATACCGATCACATTATCCGTTAGCAAGAAGTGGTAATGGATTGTCAATTTCAAACGGTGGAGCTAATACAACTCAACTTTGGAGATTAGAAGCAAACCAGAATTATCCAATGGGCTTGTGTGGTCCTGGTGTTCGTCAAACACCGTTTCCACTAGGTGCTACTTTAGATTACATTAAAGCACAAGGAGTCACTTTAAATACTTGGTCACCACAGGGATGGTCTGCAGATACTGGAATGTATTTGTTTGACGGATGGGCACTTGAAGGTCTTCTTAATATTATGCATAATATCATAGGAGCAACCTCTAGTGTTGATCCTGTGATTTCACCAATAACACTATTAACAGACGCTAGTTGGGGACCAATATTGAATGATGTTAGAAACTTGTTTGTTAAAGAAATTTTTGATGGTGTGAAACACACAGAAGAAGGAAGACCTTGGTATTGCACCAGAAAGTATTGGCCAGACGGTACCCCTAAAGACGCTTACGTTTATCCTGATGGAGCTCCAGGAAGTATATGGGAAGAACCTGGTACCGGCAGAACTGGTGAGAAATACTGGTATAACACATATAAAGTTGGTGGTGGATATTTTTATCCAGATCCAGACAATAAAGGTTACATTACTAGCAATCAAAATATAACACCTGCTGCAAACAGAATGTTGGCAGCAATGTACGTTTATCCGTACGCAATAAACAACACACAGCGACAAGGATTGCTTGCAGCTTATAATATGTGGGCAGAAACGTGGGCTTCATGTTTGGAACGTATGTTGTACGGTTGCACAAGTGCAGATCAAACCGGGCATTGGATGGAAGGATGGGGCTACGCAGCTCAATCCATGCCGGACTTTATTAAGGTATTAACTGCTACTAAACGTGCCGGAGACCGACGTTTATGGGATACTGCAAACACACCAGATTATTTTAACACAAGTGTACCTGGTATTTCGTATGGTGCATGGGCTAATAACGCGTGGAAGTGGGTTATTAGCCGCATAATGCCAAACAATTTAGTAGTTAATTTTGGTTCTTGTAATACTGCAGGATGGGAAACCACACGAAATGGATATCAATTTTACCCTTACGGAGTATTACTACAAGCTGCTCTGGCAAGCGAAAGCCCTGCTCCCGGAACTACTGGATCAGCAATTTCCGAATTGTATAACTGGTTTGTTAATGCAGCACAAGATTCGGATATAGACACTCTTTATTATTACGAAATGAAAAAATATGTGGACCGAGGCCAAATAAACAGTAAAGTACTTCCGCCTTGGGGTTATTTTGCTGGAGAAAATTGTTTTGTGTGGAAGTCCGAACATGTTATACCACGTTTTCACTCTAATTTTTTAACTAATACAAGTTGGAATTCAGACGGAACTCCACAAACGAACGATAATTTTAATAAACCGTTAATATTTGGTATTTGGGGTAAAGGTGTTAATGGTCGAGATGAAAAAACAAATTCGGATAGTGGTCACATTTCTGCTTATCTGGGCGATGCCGTACTACTATTAGAAGCAGGAGAACCTAGAGCAATAAGCGAAGGTTCTGGTTCAAACACAACCACTGCGGAATATTTTGTAACCGAAACAGTGAGAGCAAAAGGTCACAATAAAATGCAGCTAGGTGAGAGGAAAGATTATGCGGTGCCTCAAACCTGCCCATGGTCTGGTGTCACTTTTAATAGTACTGGTGGTTACGCATTTATTGATCTGCTCCCAACTTATAATACTAGAGGATTAACTGCTCGACAATATGGATGGGCAGAAGCCGTACCAGGTTGGGTTGGTCCAAGTGATGGTTACTTGTACGGATGGGGAGGTCCACCAAATTCTACAGCAAGAGGTGGTGATACTGCAAATTATCTGTCTTACGGCAGTAGTTTAGTACCAACATATATTGCACCAGAAGGACTCACTTATCAGTTTGAGCCGTATCAATATCAAATAGGAAAATGCACACGAGGTATTACTTGGTCGTATTCTGAAGGATCTGCAACCATTCAAATTGAAGACGTTGTTGGTATCAGTGCGTACAATCCAATTTATCCTGGTGCTTCATGGTCTGCAACAGGTCCGTACGCAACAGGACCGGCCAGCAGAGTATATTATCGATTCCACGTTGGTTACACCGGAGCCAGTGCTGCAAACACGTTCCCATTACCAAAAGAAGGAACAGACACTGGCCTTACTTTATATCCAATATCTGGATCAAACAATAAAACTTGGAATGTTGCTTGGTCACAACCAATTCCATATAATACAAACAGTGTTGGTGTAACTTATAGTGGTGTTGATGTATTAATGACGTTGACCGGCAATCAACCAATTCGGCTAGAACGAGAATTAACAGTAAATAATTCGTTTAAATACGCTTATACGGCTGTTCCTGGGGTAGGAGCAATACCACCAAGTCGCCATTACGCAATTAATGTGATGTTAGGAACATCAGGTGGTTCTTACTATGATGAAAACAATTTAAAATTAAACACAACACTAAGCGCAATTGCAGTAGCTACAACACCTGCAGTATATGTTGCGTATTGGGAACCTTGGATTGGAAGTACATCATTGTCTCATATAATACCTATAGTGTGGGTAAATGGTATTACTCAAATCGATCCGGGTGCACCATTCTCTGTGAATGAATCTCTGCTTGCAAAACAAACAATTACCGGGTTTACGGCTATTGCAGACAAGTTTAAGACTATTGCACCAGGTAAACGTGTACTTGGAACTTATCGTTACCACTTCCAAAAAGCTTTCTTGGGTTCTACTTTTGATACAGCTGGTCTGGGATTAACTTACAGTCCTTGGTTTGATGACGCAATAACTAAAGTACAAGCAGAGTGGAATCCGTGGATAGACGGACTAGTAAGTAATGGAGTAACATTTGATTATTGGGCATTTGATAATGAAGATGCTGTTGGTTCATTCTCTAATTGGAGTATACCTGGTCTAAAAAATAGTATTAAAACAACAGATGCAGAAGTACTAAGAGCAATCACATCAGATGCCAGATTTACTCAATCTAAACACGGAATTACAGCATTAAGTACTCAATTACAAGGTGTGAATTTAGATGCAGTATTACAGGGAGCCGGTAGTGGAAATACTGCATATTTAGCTTGGAATAATGCTTTACGTTCTCTTGGAGTTGCTGGTTTAAATCAAGCATTATGGAATTATACAAAGACAAAAATACCAGGTCTACGAGGCAGTAATTACGATTGTGTAATTACTACAAATAATCCACCACCAGATTTAAATGGACATCAACAACCGTTTAGTGCCATATTTGGAACAGCAGCTTCTCCTTATCTGTACGGAGAATTGGGTGGAATATTAACGTCTTGGTCAATATCAGATTCAGATCCAACCCGATTGGTATTAGATGATAGTGGACAACAATTACCGTCATCTGCTTGGACTGCATTTGTTGTTGACCAACAAGAAACTAGAAGTTGCAAACGCAGTTCTCCATCCACACCACTACAACCTTGGATAAACGGTTTGGGTTATACAGATTCAAAATATAATTTAGATCGCAGATATTATTATGAGAATATAACACACACATTCTTATTGGGAGCTGAAATATTTTATCTGTGGAATGGTGGTGATGGTGGACTTACTGCAGCTGAACGCACAGCACACGGAATTACTTTAAATTCTCATGTTGCAAGCTTGAATACTCTATTAGGCGGAAAAGTTTCTCAAAGTAGTAGCTCATCAACAACAGCAATCTCATACAGAGATCTTTACGTTACTACAGGAGCTAAACTACGCAACTTCAAATATATTTGGAGAACCACATTTAATAATCAAATTATTCAAGCTATAAATAATACAACAGGAATAACTTATGCGCTAGGAGGATTGACTTGTGGCATTTGGGATACTTCTACCACAGATACTCCTCCATCATATACTGTTATAACAGAAATACCGGTAATACAAAATTACGCAAGTTATAATTTAAGAAATACCACAACTCTTGCATCAACTACTGGGTGTACTACCAGATTTAATGTTCCGACCTACGTGTTCCCGTCTTGGGATTACGATATAAAATTAATTCCTGGAATTTCTTTTGGTAAAATTACAATAAATGATTTTAAATATTTACGAGGAATAACTAATCCCAACATCACAATATCTTCATGCCCACCATAATGTTTAATTTTAAATAACAATAAATATAATCATGGAACCATCAATAAAATTAACCGGAACAGACACAAGAATAACCTTTACAAATCCAAGATTAGTTTCTGTCCGTGATTACGGCGCAGTAGGAAACGGAACAATAGACGATACATTAGGTATCAGTGCTGCTCTTAATGCCGCAAATGGTATTACTAATTCAGTTTTGTATTTTCCTAAAGGGGATTATCTGTTAACAGGAACTGGTCCGCGCTTTAATCGCCAAATAGAAAGAACTATGAATCGTACTTTGCATATTATTGGCGAAGACGCTCGAATAGTTTGCGGAACCACAGCACAACATATGTGGTTTATTTCAAATCAAGGGTATGATGTTAAAATGCAAGGAATTAAATTTGACGGCAATAATAAAGCTCTTGCATGCCTTGCTATAGAAGATTCACTAGGAATGACGGGAACAATAGAAATTGATCGTTGTGCGTTCCTAAATTCATATCAAGGAGGCGATCTTGGGGTAGGACTTGGGGGTGGTGGTCTATTTATTAGTGGTAGTAAATACGTAAATCTAACAAATTCTCAGGTAATAAATCATACACGTGCAAACGGAACAGGAACTCAAAACTCTGCTGGAACAGTGGGAGTTGCTATACAACGCTCAGGAAACGCATATCCTAAAAATGTAAACGTTTCTGGTTGTTATTTTGAAAACGTTTCTTCTGGTTGGACACAATCAAATAGTAATTCAGATTGTGATTGTTTATCTGTATTTGGTTATCTTCCGAATGATATTAACGGCATTACATTTAATGAAAGTGCTGCAACAATAACTAATAATCATTTCAGAAACTGTAAAGGTCGATCCATTAAAATTCAAAATGATCGAAGTATAATTTCAAATAATACATTTTATAGAAATATTCTACCAATAGCTCAACCAGCAGAAGTAAACGCTCAATTTGTAGTAGGTCAGATATACAATAATAATTTTTACTATGAGCCAACCAGTACTGGTTTAACTCCATTTGCTCAAAGCGGATTATCGGCAGACGTAGGTGGTTTTGCTTGTATTAATTTTTATAATGGAGCGAAAATTCAAAGAACTCGTTCTTATACTGTATCCGGAAATCAAGTTATAAATTCTGTTCCAAAATCTGCTGGAGTTCTTCAAGTTTTTGTTGGTGCGTCTCGTGGTTATACTGGCGCTGCTAATCCTTTATTTTTTACAGCCACAAATAATAAAATAATAGGTCCGTGTATGTTTTTTGGAAATTTGACTACACACGATCACAGATCGCCTGCTCTTGATACTGCTCCTACTTTCTACCAATTTACAGGTAATATGGTAGAACAACTTACAGACGCTCCTGGTAAAACATTTGGTTGGTTGTGGTCTGCTGATAATTTTTCTGCCACAATGAATAATTTTTCATTGATTGATAATGTGAATACTGGAGGAACAACAGCAGGAATTCTCTACAGTTCTAGTATTTTTTATGGAGCAAGTCCTATTTCTGGATACTCACTTGCTGCTTCCGCAAATAAAATAAACAATTATAGAATTGATTAAAAGGATCGATAAATACTATTATGCCAAGAATAACAGGATTAACCGGAACAGATACGTTTGAAACTTGGTTTGATAAAACCAATCAAATAATTAGTAGTATTGGTTATACTTACGGATTTGGTAATACTTTTTCCACAAATGGAGTAAATAGAACAGTAGAAAATAAATTACGTGATTTTTGCAATGTTAGAGATTTTGGTGCTGTTGGTGATGGTGTTACTGATGACAGTTTAGCATTTCAAAACGCATATGATTTTTTAAGATTTACAGTTCCTACTGGTATATGTTCTGCGTCTCCATCTGTTCCAGCAAGAACGGGAACTATTTATATTCCGCGTGGTAAATATTTATTAAATCGAGAATTAAATTTACCAACAGCATTAAATACATGTAATACCACAGGAATTACTGGAATTACTTGCTCAGTAAATTTAGCGTCTGCTCTTGGAGTGAAATTTGCTGGTGATGGTTCTGATGTTTCTGTTATAACCACCACAAAATCTAATTATAGCACAGTATTTTTTGCAGGTCCTTACGACACTTTAGAATTTCATGACTTGGCATTTCAAGATTTAAGTGGTAATACCAACACACAAAGAAATTGTATAACTTTAAATGGTGGTGGTGGTGGAAGACGATTATACATTAATAGAATAAGTACTTATGGTTTTAATACTATTCTTAAGTATACTTGTGATATAAATGAAGACACTAATGTTGTTTCCGGATCTTATTTTAATGGTGCTAACACTGTTGTTTGGTCTAGAAATACGCAAGCTTTAGTCAATCGATTCGTGGATTGTTCTTGGTACGGAGTTACTTATGCTGCTTTTGATATTAAAGGTTATGAGTATTTACACGTAGATTCCGGTACAGTAATTATGCCAGGAACTTTCCTTAAAATATCTAATGATTCTGTTGGTGCAGTTGCCCAATATTTAGTTACTAATACTAAATGGGAATACGAACCTAAAGGAAACCTTGCTGGAACCAGTAAAGTTATAGAATTAACTGGTGGAGCTTACGTAAAGTTTGTTAACTGTGGAATAGCAGGTGGGGAATCAAAATCTGATGTATATCCTTTTGATTTACGAGGAGATAATTATATTGTAGAATTGGATGGAGGTCAATGGGGAGAAACACCAAATCAACAAGCTAAAATTAAAATTAAAGCTCAAAACGCATTAGGAAATTATAATAATTGCGGAATGATTTGTAAGAATTTGGCTTCGGCTCCCAGTGCAAATATTCAATGGGTCACTGGATCTCAAAGTTATTATCAATGGCCTCCTGTAATATTTCAAAATTGTAAAGGCATAGAAAATATTTATTTACGTGGAGAATATCAGACTGGTGGTCGTTATGTTGGAGGAATGGGCGGTTTAGATAGAAATAAAAATACAAAAAATGCAAATGGATTTATAAATGCTCCAGGTTTATCTGGAGCAACACACACATTCTCTTCGTATGGTCAAAGAGTTTTAGTAGAATCTGTTCGTGTTTTGATTGGTGATACCCTTGATTATCCTTCATGGAACCAAACTATGTCTGTATACGCAGGAAATACTTTAATATCACAAACCAACCCTACTAATACTGCTCCTTTTGTGTATAATTTAATATCCAGTCCGTTTATTACAACAGAAGATGTTAAAGTTTATATTCCTACGGGACCAATAGTTGGTGCTGGTTTGGGTGGTTTAGTTTTTGTTGATACTTTAAGTTTATGAACAATTACATTGTAATTACCGGAACCATTTAAATTATACTCTAAATATTTACAATGGACAAGTTTAAGCAATACTTTAATTTGGATAAACCAACCCCTGTGGTTTCTCCGCAAAGTGAAATACAATCAACACAGGATCTGAGAGGTCCTGTTGGGCCACGAGGTCCTCAAGGTCCAGCAGGCCCCCAAGGACCCGCAGGTGAAGACGGATGGGCTGGTCCTCAAGGCGAACCCGGTCCTCAAGGCCCACAAGGATTAAAAGGTGAAAAGGGTGATACTGGAGAGACTGGCTGGCCGGGTGATAAAGGCGAACAGGGTGTTCAAGGAGACATAGGCCCAGAAGGTCCTATTGGACCACAAGGCCCAGAAGGTCCTATGGGTCCACAAGGCATTCAAGGCCCTATCGGTCCTCAAGGTGTTCCAGGTGAAATAGGTCCACAAGGTGTTCCCGGTCCTATTGGTGTCAGAGGTCCTAAAGGAGAGGTAGGTCCTGAAGGTCCACAAGGCGTTCAAGGTCCAGAAGGCCCAGAAGGTGAAATCGGTCCTGTTGGTCCGCAAGGTCCAAAAGGTATTCCGGGTGCCAAGGGAGAACCTGGTCCTCAAGGATTACTGGGTCCTATAGGTCCACAAGGTCCTGAAGGTCCTCAAGGACCAAAAGGCGATCCCGGTGAGTCTAATATTATTTCTGCCAACTATCCGTTAGTACTGGAAGAAGGTGAGCTTTCTTTTGATGGATCTAAATTTAAACAAGAACTTACCAGTCTGGTAAAAACCAAACTGGACGCACAAACAGTAGCACAGAATTTTCAGTGGCTGAATACAGGCTCGATTGGTGGTGGTGCAGTCGGCATCTATAAAGATCGTGCCAGAGTAATCAAGTCGGTTAACGATATTAACTTTGTTGGTGACAACATTACTGTTACCAGAAAAGGCAAACAGGTTGATGTTGCTGTGTCTGGTGGTAATGTTGGTGATTACGTAACATCATTCAACGGTTTTACAGGAGCTGTCACTGGCGTAACCACTTCTGTTGCCAATATATTCACCGCACTCAATACATTCAACGCAGGTATTAGTGCGTCAGGAGCCACATTTGGTAATGGTCGAGTAACCATTGCGGGTTACACCGCATGGCACGCAGGAAATGACGGTGCAGGTTCAGGATTGGATGCTGATCTTATTAAGGGAGTGAATGGTGATCGTATTCTTGAAGAAATTCAATCAGGACTTCTGTACGGTGGTGTCCTTACAATCAATGCAGGAAATACAGCAGCAGTGGATGTTTCCGCAGGAGCAGGAATCATTGCCACGGTAAACGCTGCCACAGGAGGGTATCCTGCACCCTCTCTGCAAACCGTAACATGGACTGCCAAGACAGGTGTTACCCTTGCAGGAATGACATCATCCGACTTTACTTTCTTCCGTATTGATTCATCAGGAAATCTACAACAGTCGTCTAGCAATTTTACCCAAACCCAATACCTGAACAGCGTGGTGATTGGTAATGCGGTTCACCAATCACGGGCTTATGTGAACCGAGTTCACTACCACCCAATCGTAGCCTACGCTTCAAGCGCACAATACGAAACATTTATTCGTTACTTCGGTGCACTCAAAATAGACGGTTATGTGCTGAGTGGATACGGAACCACAGGTCAAATACAGCACACCACGGGTACTGCGTTTGCTTTGGGCGCAAACATGGATGTCGATGTCAACAATCCAAGTCTTGTCACAGACAGTTCTTCTGTGCCTGTGCAACAACTATTCTACCTGTACAGAAATGCTGATGGTACTTACAGAACAGATCCGGTTGTCCGCACTACCGTTAATTTTGGAAATTACGATAACGGCAGCGGAACTCTTGGAAACATCAGCAACAACAACTGGTCTATACAGCGAGTCTACAAGATTCCGGGACTAAACAATGCGCTATACATCTACTACGGCACAGCGTCCTACTCAACAGATACTGTTGCCGCAAACAACATTCTACTGGAAACATTTGCGGAAGCAGACATTACACGATACAACGGTGTGTTCTTGGGATGGCTTATTGTGCGTGGCGGCGGTTCCAATGCGTCTTCTACTGGTGACTGCCGTATTGTTCCCGGTGGTTTCTTCCGAAACACCACAGGCGGTGGTGGAGCATCAACCGTATTGAATTTGGATGACTTGGGTGATGTTGCTGTTACAACTCCTGCAAACAATCAAATTCTGCGTTACGACAGCACACAGGGATTGTGGGTCAACTCTGCTGTTACCACGCTTCCTTTGGTTAATTCCTTCAATGGTGCTACCGGAACAATCTCTGGTTTAAACTCTGCAAACGGATTAACCGGAGCATTAACATTCTTTGGTGGTACTGGAATCAGTGTGGTTGCTGGTGGTAAAGAAATAACTTTAATCAATACTGGCGTGTCTTCAGTTAATGGCGCAACAGGAAATGTAAATGTAGATAGGCTAATCAATGGAGCTTCTGTACTTAGTCTTGGAGCCACAGGAAGCGTATTGCTACCAAATGGTGCAATAATAAGTGATGTTTTTGAAACAGGTTATGGTATAGATCTAAAAGCCCCAACCGGTGCTTTTAGTTATGCTGAACTAGTTAGTAATAATTTGAATTCGTTTGTTTCTGTTGATAATGATGTAGTTGGAATCGGAGTATCTGGTGCTGTTTGGACATTTGATGATACTGGTACAATATCATCATTAAATGGTGGTCGTATTCGAGGTATTACAAATGGCATTTTTATTAATAACCTATCAGTAACAGGTGGAGTAACTTTTGCAAACATTTACGCTTCTAATATAGTTAATTCATTCAACGGCCTTACTGGAGCTGTTTCTGGTGTGAATTCTGTAAACGGCCTTACAGGAGCTCTCAGCCTGTTGGCATCTACCGGAGTAAGTATTGCGGCAGGTGGTAAAGGAATTACATTCACTAATACTGGTGTACAAAGTTGGAACGGTTCAACTGGTGCTGTTACCTTTAACTCATACGTGTCCAGTTTTAATGGTTTAACAGGAGCAGTTACTGGAGTGACTGCTATTAATGCTGGTACAGGTATATCCATAACCGGAACAACTAATCCTACTATAACAAATACTGGTGTACAAAGTTGGAACGGTTCTACTGGTGCAGTTACAGGTGTTGCCACATTCAACGGTGCTACTGGTGCTGTTTCTGGTGTGAATTCTGTAAACGGCCTTACCGGTGCGGTTACAGGTGTTTCCACATTCAACGGTGCCACTGGTGCTATTTCTGGTGTAAACTCTGTTAATGGCCTCACAGGAGCTCTCAGTCTGTTGGCGTCTACCGGAGTAAGTATTGCGGCAGGTGGTAATGGAATTACTTTTACAAATACTGGTGTACAAAGTTGGAACGGTTCAACTGGTGCTGTTACCTTTAACTCATACGTGTCCAGTTTTAATGGTTTAACAGGAGCAGTTACAGGAGTAACAACCAGTGTAGCAAATACATTTACTGCTCAACAAAACTTTACTGCTGGTCTTAGTGCTGCGGGTGGCATAACACTCAACGGATCGCTAACAGGAGTAACGGCTACCTTTACCCGTTTACTGTCAGCAAATGCCGGTATCTCTTCAGCAGGCGGAATATTCTCGTCTCTGACCCGTTTCACCGCAGGAATCACCGCATCCACTCTGTATGTGACACGTGGTGCAACATTTGGAAACTTGACTGCCACAGACATATACAGCACCAATTTAAGTGCGGTAACTCAATACACAGACGGTTTGTATCCGTATACCGGAACAGTAGTAGCAATAAATAATAATGGAAATTTAACAACTATTGGAGATTACGGTTTTGAGGGTGATAGCGATTTCCTCAATAACGGCACATACATTAGTGTTAATGACACCACACAAACAGTTAGACTAAGGGCACCTAACGGAATAATCACCACCGGAAGTTTCCTTAATCAAGTATCGGCTCCATCGTTTGCAGACACCTATTCGTTTGTTCAAACTTACCGAACCACCACAACGGCTACCACAGCCAATCAAACTATTGCCACGATTGATTCGGTTTACGACAATAGTCAAATACCACCAGTAATGGGCTATCCTGCGTTTGAGGTCACAATTTCTGCTCGTGATACCGTGTTGAACAAAACTGAAATGTTGAAGATGTTGGTGGTGCAGGACGGAACCAATACCGTAAACACGCAATACGGCTTGATTCGCACAGGAGCAACCGGCCCTGTTTCGTCTTATAGTACAATTTTGAGTGGTTTTCCAAAAAACTTGTTGATTCGTGCCACACCACTTTCCGCCAACAGCACCGTATTCACAACCACTGTGCGTGTTCAATAAAACGGGTAATGACTAGGAGATAAAATGCCAGATACCATACAACCATTCGTAGCAGTTTCCGGTCTTGCAGTAGGTATTACAGCAACCACTGTTATTAGTGATTCTGCAAGTATACCTATAGCAGTAAGTTCGTTTAACGGATTAACAGGTGATGTTACTGGTGTGGCATCGTTTAACGGATTAACAGGCACATTAACTGCATACGCTAGCACTGGAATAAGTGTGTCTGCAGGTAGTAAAGGTATTACATTTACAAACACAGGTGTTCAAAGTTTTAACGGATCTACTGGTGCTGTTACTTTTAACAGTTACGTGGCTAGTTTCAACGGATCTACCGGAGCAGTAACAGGAGTAGCATCGTTTAACGGATCTACTGGTGATGTTATTGGTGTAAGTTCAGTACAAGGAACAACCGGTTCAGTATTACTTCCAGGATTAAATTTATATCTTTACAGTATCGGAATTATATAATAAATAGGAGAATATATGGCAACGTCAGCACAATTCACATCACAACCAATATTAGAGTACGCTCAAGGATTAACTGCAGATACGTCTACAATCGCTCCCTCAAGCTTTGTAACCGTTTGTTCAGGACCCGCAGTGGCTGCTGGTTCAGGTGTAGGTAAACGTATCAATCGTGTCGCTATTGTAGCAACAGCAACAACCACTGCCACAACTATTCGTTTCTTTGTTAGTACAGACAACGGAACCAATAAGCGATTAATAGTAGAAAAAATTATTCCTGCTGTCACAGTGACTGCAGGTACTACCGCATGTCCTCGTCAAGAAGTGCCAGAACTAATAGGTTTAATTCTTCCTGGAGGAACCGGAGCCAGCACGTGTTCACTTTTTGCTTCCACTTCAGTTAGTGCAACCACAAACTTTATTGTTGAATCAGGTCTATTATGAATCAAGGTGTTTTTGGATTTTCTCCTAATTTAACGTCTACTGCAGAAACTCTCAAAGAGTTTGATTCTTCTGGTTCCTATGTAATTCCACCCGGAGCAAAAATTCTTCGTATATTTTTAGTTGGTGGTGGCGGTGGTGGTGGAGGAGGAGGAAAAACAGGAGCGTCTACAGCTATTTCTGGAGGTGGTGGCGGTGGTGGCGGTAGCGTTTCTTTACAAGATTTTAGGGTGGAAGATCTTGGTGGACCTGGAACTATCTTGCAAGTAACTATAGGCGCAGGAGGAACTAGTGGTACTGGTTCAACTACTAACGCAATCGGCAATAACGGCGGTACCGGACAACAATCTTTTATTACAATTAACGGTCTTCCAGGATTTTTAATGATTTCGTCTACCGCAGGCGGTGGTGGTGGTGGTGGTGCTGCATCAGGAACAGCAGGATCTGCTGGTACAGGATATATCCAATCTGCCACCATTGCAGTAGCAGCAATTGCTGGTACTGCAGGTAGTAATGCCACAGTAACAACACAATCACTTCAACACCAATACAGTGGAGGTGGTTGTGGTGGTGGTGGAGTAAGTACCGGCGGTATTGCAACAGGTGGTGGAAATGCGCAATTTGTTACTACACTTTCTGGTTCTCCTTCTATAGTTTCTCCTGCATTTGCAAGAGTTACCAATATTTACACTGCTGCTGGTGCTAGTACTAACGGATCAGACTCCACACAACAAATATTTGGTAAATTTTCTGTTGGGATTGGTGCTCAAGGTGGTGGTGGAGGAGCAATCTCTAATGCTGGTAACGGTGGAAAAGGATACCGAGGTAGTGGTGGCGGTGGCGGTGGTGGTGGTCAAGTTTCAAACAACGGTGGAAACGGTGGAGCAGGCGGAAACGGTTATTGTGTGATAGCAGTATTGTCGTAAGGAGCATCATATGCGTTGGGCACTAGTAAATATAGAAACAAATATTGTAGAATATATTATAATTTGGGACGGTATTGGTGATCAATATCAACACAGAGGTTGGATTCCGATTCAATTAAACGAAAATGAACTTGATACTTCAAACGGATGGGTTTATGATCCTAATACAAATCCACGATTTACTGCACCAGATGTTCTAGAAACTCCTTGACTTTTTGTTTTTTTGATGTATATTATGATGATGTTGAAAGTCTATAAATTATACCCAGACGTACATATTCCAAAACACGCAACAGTTCAAGCTGCATGTTTTGATGTTCGTGCTTATCTGGGTCAACCGCTATACGAAGTTAAGGGATTCTGTGCAAACAATAAAGAATGCAAGCCGCCCATTCTAGAAACCACCGAAGGGTCTCGGTACATTAAAATTGATCCCGGCCAGAGACTACTGATTCCTACCGGAATTATTTTTGATATTCCAGAAGGGTATTCAGTGCGTATCCACGCTCGTTCCGGTCTTGCTCTCAAGCAAGGCATGGTGATGGCAAACTCTCAAGGCATTATTGATTCAGACTATGTTGAAGAATCCAAGATAATGTTATTGAATATTTCTACCGATCCAGTCTACATATATCACGGTGATCGTGTTGCACAAGCGGAACTTGTACGATGCGAACAATACAATATTATGGAAACAACCGAACGGCCAACACAAAAGACGGATCGTAATGGCGGTTTTGGTTCCACAGGAGTTACACAATGACACGAGATGACCTTATTCGTAATCACGAAATGTTATGCAATATGGCACGTGAACTGATGAAAAAGAAGAACGCAGACTACGCAGGCCGAAACGGTGTAGAGCCGTTTGCCAACTTTACTCGGGTTCAGTCTATGGGTATTTGCCCAACCGAAGTAGGGTTTCTGGTTCGTATAACCGACAAGATGAGCCGCCTGTCTTCATTCATGGAATCGGGTAAGTTAGAGGTTGCCAACGAGTCTTTTGAGGATACAATAGTAGATGTAATCAACTACATGGTACTACTGCACTCCTACTTAAAAGATAAGAAGAATGTCTAAATTTTATACTGCGGTTCACACGGTTGGAAACACGGTTGTTGAGATTGGATACGAGAACGGTAAGCGGATTGTTAACAAGACCCAGTTTCAACCAACACTGTTTGTTCCTTCTCTGAAGAAGGGAGCCAGATGGCACAGTCTGGAAGGTGTTCCACTGGAAGCGTTTCAGCCGGGAGATATTAGTGATTGCCGTGAAGCAATTGATCGGTACTCATCGGTTGCCAACTTCAAGATCTACGGTAACACAGACTGGACTGCTCAGTATATTGGAGATCAGTATCCAGGAGAAGTTCCGTATGTTTACAAGGATCTTCGTGTAGGATTCATAGACATTGAGACTGAATCAGAAAACGGGTTTCCGTCTCTGGAAGATCCCAACGAGCGCATCAATGCCATCACGGTGGAGAACGACGGCAAGCGAGTTTCGTTTGCTCTACACCAGTTTGATCTGCCCGGTGTGGAATGCCACGTGTTTGGTGATGAACGCAGCATGTTGCGTGCTTTCCTTGAGTACTGGGAAACACATTATCCAGACATCATTACCGGATGGAACATCAGGTTCTTCGATATTCCGTACATCTATAAGCGAGTGGTGAAACTGTTTGACGAGAAAACTGCCAAGCGATTGTCTCCCATCCGAAAGATTCAAGAAAAGATTGTGAACCGTAAAGGCAAGGATCACACAGTATTTGATCTGCTGGGTGTTGCCACGCTAGACTACTACGAACTGTACATCAAATTTACGTACACTAATCGTGAGTCGTACAGCCTGAACCATATTGCCAATGTAGAGTTGGGCGAGGAAAAGCTAGATTATTCTGAACACGACAGCATCAAGGATTTCTACACCAAAGACTTTCAAAAGTTTATGGAGTATAACTCACACGACGTTACGCTGGTTCAAAAACTAGACAAGAAGTTGAAACTGCTGGAACTGGTGGTAGCACTGGCGTATAATGCTAAAGTTAATTTCACAGACACGTTCTCTCAAGTAAAGACTTGGGATTGTATCATTTACCATCATCTGGCCAGCAAGTTTATTGCAGTTCCGTTAAAGCCGGAAGTGGAAGAGAAGAGTGAACAGTTTCAAGGTGCATACGTGAAAGACCCGCAAGTGGGTATGCACAACTGGATTGTGTCGTTCGACTTGGACTCACTGTACCCGCATCTTATCATGCAGTACAACATTTCTCCAGAAATGAAAGATCCACTTGGTAAACGGAATACACTGGATCCAGACCATGTACTGAATCCACACTCTGAAACAGCACAAACACAATTTCTTCGTGTTCAAGACCACCAACAAACTGCCGCAGAAAGAAATCTTGCGATTGCAGCAAACGGTGTATACTTCAAGCGAGACAAGCAAGGGTTCCTGCCTGAACTTATGGAAACCATGTATGAAGAACGCAAGATGTACAAGGAAAAGATGTTGGAAGCCAAGCGAGCCCTCAAGGCTCTAGACCCTACCGCATCTGCTGCCAAGAGAGAAGAGTTGGAGTATCAGATTTCCAAGTACCACAACTTTCAACTTGTGCGAAAGATTCAGTTGAATTCCGCATTCGGTGCGGTAGGAAATCAGTACTTCCGGTATTACGATATTGATTGTGCAGAAGCCATCACAGTTTCCGGAAAGCTGTCTATCCGTTGGATTGAACAAGAGTTAAACAAGTTTTTGAATCGGATGGCGGGAACCACAGACGTGGATTTTGTTGTGGCGTCTGATACAGATTCCGTATATCTATGCATGGATAAAGTGGTTCAACGAATCTTTGCAGGTAAGAATATCCCGGATGCAAAAATCACAGAAACGCTCGAAAAACTTTGCAAAGATAAGATTGAGCCGTTTATCCAACAACGCTACGAGGAATTGGCAAAAACCATGAACGCGTACACACAAAAGATGCGAATGAAGCGTGAGAGTATTTGCAGTAAAGGCATCTGGACTGCAAAGAAACGATACATGCTTAACGTGATGATGGGCGAAGAAGGCGTTCTACTGAAAGAACCAGAACTCAAGATCATGGGTATTGAAACAGCCCGATCCAGCACACCACAGATTGTGCGTAAGGCACTAAAGACCGCTATTAGTTTGATTATGAATCAAGGCGAGAAAGCGGTTCAAGATTTTGTGGAACAATTCCGTGATCAGTTTGATCAAGCCGGAATTGATGATATCGCATTCCCACGGTCTGTTTCCGGAATGGACAAGTACTCGTGCAAGACTGGCGTGTACAAGAAGTCTACTCCGATTGCTGTAAAGGGATCGCTATTGTTCAATCACTTCTTGTACGAGAACGGATTGGAAAAGAAGTACCGTCCAATTGGAGAAGCAGAAAAAATTAAATTTGTTTACTTGAAGGAACCAAATCCACTTTCGTTCGTAAGTGGAAACGAGCACGTTATTTCTTTTGGAACGCAAATTCCTAAAGAACTGCACCTAGATAAGTACGTGGATCGTGACCTACAATTTGAAAAATCTTTTGAAGATCCCTTGAAAACCATTTTAGATGTGCTACAATGGAGCATAAGAAAGACCCCATCGTTAGAGGATTTCTTTGTGTAAGGACGCACATATGGATCTTGTAATAATTATATTTTTGGCAGCGATAGTAGTGATTTGTGATAGACTAGAAAAGAAATGGAGCAAAGACGATGAATCTAAATGAACTAATTAAAGAATCTGGTAATCAGTATGCAGGTATGATTGAAGACGGTATTGAAGGCAGCGATGTCCGTGGCTTTATTGACACCGGCTCGTACGCTTTCAATGCGCTTGTGTCTGGTTCCATGTACGGTGGAATTGCGGACAACAAGATTATTGCGCTGGCTGGCGAGTCTGCTACTGGTAAGACGTACTTCTCGCTTGGTATGGTTCGCAAGTTTCTGGATGACCGTAAAGACGGCATGGTGCTGTACTTTGATTCAGAACAAGCGGTAACCTCCGACATGTTTATTGATCGCGGTGTTGATCCTAAGCGTGTGGCAGTATTTCCGGTTGCCACCATTGAAGAGTTCCGTAATCAGTTAATCAAGATTGTGGACAAGTATCTGGAACAAGAATCAGACAAGCGTAAGCCGCTGATGGTTGTACTGGACTCGCTGGGTATGTTGAGCACCAGCAAGGAAATCAACGATACGGCTGAAGGCAAGGAAGTGCGTGACATGACTCGTTCTCAAGTCATCAAGAGTACTTTCCGTGTGCTTACCCTAAAGCTTGGCAAGGCTGGTATTCCACTAGTAATGACTAATCACACCTATGATGTTATTGGTTCTTATGTTCCAACCAAGGAAATGGGTGGTGGCTCTGGCCTCAAGTATGCAGCCTCTACCATTGTTTACCTGTCCAAGAAGAAGGACAAGGATGCAGACGGTCAGGTGGTTGGTAATATTATTCACTGTAAGTTGTACAAGAGTCGTCTCACCAAGGAAAACCAAATGGTAGACGTTCGACTAAACTACGATAGTGGTCTAAATCGTTACTACGGACTTCTTGACTTGGCTCTAAAGTATGATATATTCAAGAAGGTGTCTACTCGTATCGAACTTCCTGGTGGTGAGAAGGCGTTCGAGAAGAACATCAACGAGGAACCAGAAAAGTTCTTCACTGAAGATGTCATGAAGCGTTTAGAAGAAGCAGTAGCCAAGGAATTTAAGTACGGACAATGAAAGAATTTGAATTAGTGCTTCTGGAAGCTCTTCTCTTTCGAGAAGACTTCTACAAGAAAGTTATTCCATTTATTAAGACGGAGTACTTCCACCGGAAGCCTGTCCAAATGGTGTATACTTGCATCCACGATTTTGTGATGCGGTATAATGCGTGTCCGTCCAAGGATGCCATGAGTATCTGTCTTGAGAAGCACAAGGGTGTTAGTCAGACCGAGTATGATCAGTGCATTGAAATGTTGAACGACTTCAACAAGAAGTCAGCAGAGGAACACAATCTTGATTGGCTGGTTACAGAAACTGAAAACTTCTGCAAAGAGAAGGCTCTCTACAATGGCATCATGGAATCTATCCAAATCATGGATGGAAAGTCCAAAGACAAAATCCGAACTGCTATTCCTAGTATTTTGTCTGACGCTCTTGCAGTTAGTTTTGATACTAATATCGGTCACGATTACCTAGAAGATTCAGAAGCACGATACGAGTTTTACCACAAGACGGAGAAGCGTATTCCGTTTGATCTAGACTTCTTTAATACCATTACAAACGGTGGTACGCCCACCAAAACCCTAAATATAGTAATGGCAGGTACTGGAGTCGGTAAGTCTCTATTCCTTTGTCATCATGCAGCTAACTGCCTGAATCAAGGCATGAATGTTCTGTATATCACCTGTGAAATGGCGGAAGAACGAATCGCAGAGCGTATCGACGCAAATCTGCTGGATATTACTTTGGATTCTCTGCGTGAACTTCCCAAAGAAACATACGACAAGAAGATTGCCAATCTGAAGCAAAACGCCAAGGGTAAATTGATCATCAAGGAGTATCCAACAGCCACGGCAAATGTAAATCATTTCCGTGTACTACTGGATGAACTTAATCTGAAGAAGAAGTTTAAGCCTGACATGATTGTGATTGATTATCTGAATATTTGTGCGTCTTCCAGAATGAAGCCGGGAGCAAATGTAAACTCTTACACCTTCATCAAGGCGATTGCGGAAGAACTTCGTGGTCTTGCAACCGAGCGTGGTGTTCCAATTTGGTCTGCCACACAAGTTAATCGTATCGGATTTGCCAGCACGGATATTGGTTTGGAAGACACATCAGAATCATTTGGTCTGCCTGCAACCGCTGATTTCATGTTTGCCCTGATCTCCACAGAGAAACTAGACGAGATGAATCAGATCATGGTGAAGCAGTTGAAGAACCGATACAACGATACCGCAATCAATCGTAAGTTTATTGTGGGTATCAATCGTGCCAAGATGAAGCTGTTTGATGTGGAACAACCACAACTTGCAGACGCAAACCAAGAACAAGAAACGGAAAAACAAGAAGAAGTAAAGTTTACCAACAAGTTTGGTAAGAAGGATTTCTCAAGGTATCGCTCATGACAATTTTTATTGATAAAAAATTTATTAATCTGATGTCTGGTCAACTAGAGCGATTCAGTTGGAAAAAAGACAATCTTGCCAACTGTCGTTGTCCGATCTGTGGTGATTCTACAAAGAATAAAGTTAAGGCTCGTGGTTTTTTCTTTGAGAAGAAAGGTGAATTCTTTTTTAAATGCCATAACTGTAGTGTTGGATTGAACTTATACAACTTTATGAGTCAAGTTTCTCCAAGCCTATGTAAAGAGTACAGTCTAGAAAAGTTCAAGGAAAAGAATCTCTCTAACCCACCAAAAAAGGAAAAGAAGGACATGTTATTCTCCAATAAACCCAAGAAGAAGTACAATATTGAGCTTCCAATGGTTGCAGAACTTCCTCCTAATCATGCGTGTCGTCAATTTGTAGAGTTACGTCAAATTCCCAAGGCAATGTGGAAGCATCTATATTATGCGGAAAATTTTGCTGACTGGGCCAAGCGAATCAATCCAGAAACGGCAGAAGCACTAGATGCTGAAAGTCGTCTAGTAATTCCAATTTTAGACCACAAGGGTCATCTGGTTGGAGCACAAGGTCGCATCATCAAGGTGTCCACAGACCGTAACGCTCGCAAGTCGGTTCGTTACATCACCATCAAGCCGAAAGAAGAAGAACACAAGTCTTGGTACGGCCTGGATCGTGTGAACGCACTAGGCACCATATATGTTGTAGAAGGTCCACTGGATTCTCTTTTCATTCCTAACTGTGTTGCAACTGTAGGAATGAGTGATGCGTTTAATATTCCAAAATATATTAAAGATCGTCCCATGATTTTTGTGATGGATAATGAACCACGAAACGTGCAAGTTATTCACACCATGGAACGCTTAGTGAAAGAAAATAAAAAGGTTTGTGTGTGGCCAGAAAGTATGAAGTTTAAGGATATTAATGATATGATCATGGGTGGTATGGACGCCAAGGAAATCCTAAATATCATTAACAGTAACTCTGCGTCAGGTCTAGAAGCACAAATAAGGATCAATAAATGGAAGAAGATGTAAACAAGCCAGAAGACGAAGGGGAAGAGTTTGAAGAAATTGAAATGGATACAAACAATCCAATTATAGTTTTCTGTTTTATGTTTATGGAATACGTGAAAGAAATTGATCCAGACATGTATAAGAAGGCACATAAGTACGCGCAAGATCATACAGACTTGGATATAACAGATTTTGAAATTGATTTTGACGAACTGGTTGAAGACAAGAATGTTGATGAAGACGACATTGAAGAAGATTTAGATTTTGATGATGATAATTATGAAGCAAACAATTAATGTACTGGACAAAGGACATGTTGAATATATCGAACATATGGGCTCAGATCTTATGGTGGCAAATGCTGCTAGGGTCTCATTCGCTAAAACCAGTGAGTGGGAAACAGCAGAGGATGGTTCACGTCAGTTATCACAGAGAGACCAAAAACTCATCAAGTATTTGGCCGAGCACAACCACTGGACGCCATTTGCGCACCCGCAGATTACCTTGCGAATCAAAGCTCCAATTTTTGTAAGAACCCAACTTTTTAAACATAAAGTGGGATTTACGGAAAACGAAGTTTCTCGTCGGTATGTAACGGCAGAACCAGAATTTTACACTCCTGACTGGCGTTCTGCTCCCACAGACGGAGCCAAACAAGGAAGTTCAGATTTTATGTACGATCCAGTTGTCGAGGACCTGGATCGGGTGTATAATAGGATTGCTTTGGACTCGGTGGAAATATACAAAACATTATTAAAAGAAGGGGTTGCCCCTGAGCAAGCCCGAGCTTTATTGCCACAAGGTACCTACACCGAGTGGTGGTGGACCGGATCGCTCTCAGCGTACGCTCGTGTCTTTAAACAACGAATAGACACCCATGCCCAATGGGAGGTCCAACAGTACGCAGCAGCAATTGGAAAAATTCTGGAACCGTTATTTCCGCATTCTTGGGCAGTTCTGACCGCTAAATAAACTTACTTAACAAACAGGAGAAAATTAAATATGCATTTACCTACAGCTTATCAAGAGTTCATTCATCTTTCCCGTTACAGTCGTTGGCTAGAAACCGAAGGTCGTCGTGAGACTTGGGAAGAAACGGTGAACCGTTACTTTGATTACTTTGATAAGCATCTTAAGAACAGCACTAAGTGTAAGCTTGACAAGGAAACTCGTGAAGAACTTCGTCAAGCAGTTCTGAACCAAGAAATCATGCCTTCAATGCGTTCACTAATGACTGCAGGCGAGGCTTTGGATCGTGACAACACTGCTGGTTATAACTGCTCGTATGTTGCTGTTAATCGTGTTCGTGCTTTCGATGAAATTCTTTATATTCTGATGTGTGGAACCGGAGTAGGATTCTCCGTGGAGAGACAATATGTGGACAAACTTCCTACAGTCGCTGAACAGTTTACTGACTCAGACACGACGATCATTGTACAAGACAGCAAGGCTGGTTGGGCTAAGGCTTACAAAGAGCTTATCTCCCTACTTATTGGTGGTCAAATTCCAAGATGGGACTTATCTAAAGTACGCCCTGCTGGTGCCCGACTCAAAACTTTTGGAGGTCGTGCGTCTGGCCCAAAGCCACTGGATGATCTGTTTAGGTTCACAGTGGATACATTTAGAAGAAGTGCTGGACGGAAGCTCACCTCCATCGAATGCCACGATCTCGTCTGCAAGGTTGCGGAAATTGTGGTGGTCGGAGGAGTCCGTAGATCGGCTCTTATCAGCCTTTCAAATCTTACCGATGAACGGATGCGTGATGCTAAGACTGGAGCATGGTGGGAAGCTAATCCTCAAAGAGCACTTGCGAATAATAGTGTAGTGTATAAGGAGAAGCCAGAGATTGGTACCTTTATGGAAGAATGGGTATCCTTGTACAAGAGCAAGAGTGGTGAGCGTGGTATCTTTAATCGTGACGCTTGCCAAAAGACGGTAGCCAAACTGGGTGATCGTCGTGACGCAACTTACGAGTTCGGTACCAATCCTTGCTCAGAAATTATTCTGCGAGATCGTCAGTTCTGCAATCTGACAGAAGTGATTGTTCGTGATACCGACACCATGGAGTCACTGCAACGCAAGGTTCGTCTGGCGTCTATTCTAGGCACATGGCAAGCCTCACTAACCAACTTCCCGTACCTATCCAGCGAGTGGAAGAAGAACTGCGAAGAAGAGGCTCTGCTTGGTGTATCACTCACTGGCATTCTGGACAACAAGATGATGCGTGATACACACGGTCTAAAGGCTAATCTTGCCAATCTGAAAGAGACAGCCGTTAAGACTAATGCAGAATGGGCCAAGAAGTTAGGCATTAATGCGGCTGCTGCTATTACTTGCATCAAGCCAAGTGGTACTGTTTCTCAACTTACTGATGCGGCATCCGGTATCCACGCTCGCCACAACGAGTACTACATCCGCACTGTTCGTGCAGATCGTAAGGATCCTCTGTGTCAGATGATGATTGAGAAGGGCTTTACTCACGAGCCGTGTGTGATGAAGCCTGAGAACGTTATGGTTTTCTCGTTCCCAATGAAGGCGGTAGGTTCAGTTACTCGTAACGATATGACAGCCATCGAGCATTTAGAGTTATGGTTGACTTATCAACGTTACTGGTGCGAACACAAGCCGTCAATCACCGTGACTGTGAAGGAACACGAGTGGATGGAAGTTGGTGCTTGGGTGTACAAACACTTTGATGAGATTAGTGGTATTTCGTTCCTACCACACTCAGACCACTCTTATCGTCAGGCTCCATACCAAGACTGCACCAAGGAGCAATACGAAGAACTACTGACTGCAACTCCAAAGGATGTTGATTGGAGTGAATTGAAGAAGTGGGAAAAGATGGATTCCACTATTGGAACACAAACCTTCGCTTGTAGCGGAGACAAGTGTGAACTGGTTGATTTGACTAATAATTGAAAGGATACATTATGAACACTGATAATCTAGTTTTATTAAATTTTATTTTCACTATCGTTTTGGCTTTTGTTGCTTACCGTCAAAACATTGTTGGTAAGTTTGAACGCGAGCGAGAGAGTGAACAGATGCATCAAGAGATCCGTAATAACATGGACTATATTAACGGCAAGGTAAATGAAATGGAAGATCGTCACGACCGTGATCTGCTAGAAATTTACCGAGATCTGGATAATACGATGGAGGCTCTTCCCAAGAAGAAAACCACCGGACTAAACTCACGCATTCCGCTGTGAGATAAACTGAGTGTAAACAAAAACCCCGGCTTTCAGGCCGGGGTTTTTTATTATTTATTTCCGTATTCAGAAATCTTTGCAGACGCTTGATGCACCTCATGTCCTTGAGGATATTTTGCCAATAATGCTCTATGAGCAGCCGAACTTGGACTCATTATATGAGCCTTTCCAAATTCTCCAGTTTCAAACATTCTTTTAAATTCTGGATGTTCCATTGCAGCAGTATATAGTGTTGCAACTGCTTGTTTAATGTCTTCTCCAGACAATTCTCTTTTACCTACGTTTCTTTCTTTATTAGGATTACGAGTAGATCCTTTAGCAGTGGAATCACCTCTCCACATACCACTTTGAAGACTTGCTAAAGCTTTTCGTGCATTTCTGCCACCTCTAGCATTAAATCCGTATGCTGCTTGATTAACTTGAGGACCTGATGGTTCTCTAGTTTCTTCAAACAGATTTGCTAAACGACGGTAATAATACGATGAATTTTCTTCTGCCATACGTCCACCTCCCATTGGTAATTTTTGTGATGTTTGTCTAGTATCTGGTCTTCTGGAACCATCATCAGGAATGCCAAGTCTTTTTCTTTCGTAAGCCTCGCTTGGTTGACCGCTAGCAAGTCTGTCAATTTCTTTTTGAATTTTTTCTGATTCTGCATTCATTGCTGCAGTATTTGCATTCATTTGTGCAATTTGTTGTTCTTGTGCTTTCACTTTAGCAGCTATTTCTGGATTGTAAATTTCATCTCCAGTAGTGGTTACATATGCTGGGTCTTTTCCGTGGAATTCTCTTCTTTGTTGACGCAATCTTTGCTTTAATGCTTCTGGATTATCCTTTGCCCATTGATCGTAATCTTTTTGATATTGCTCGTAATCTTTTTGATATTGATCAAATTCTGCTTTTCTTTTTTGATCTTCCGCAGATAATGTGCTTTTTGTTTGTTGATTAAAATCCTTTACAACATTCTGTTCTTCTTCGCGGTTTCTAAATTGCTTAACAGCACGATCCATGGGTTGTTTTGGAAGAGGAGGAGGCGGAATAGTAATATTACGACCCAATTTAAGACCAGCATTTGGTTCTTGAGGAGCAAATCTGGGATCTCTTGCATCCACATCAACAGTAGAAGAAGAAGTTTTAATACCAGATATGATATTATTAGCTATTCTATTACCGCCCATTTCTGCATCAGTAGCTTTAATACCAGATATGATATTATTAGCTATTCTATTACCGCCCATTTCTGCATCAGTAGCTTTAATACCAGATATGATATCATCCGCCATTTTCTTGGCTTTTACTGATGTATTCTTTGGTTGTTCTGGAAGAGGAGGAGGCGGAATAGTAATAGTACGACCTAATTTAAGACCAGCATTTGGTTCTTGAGGAGCAAATCTGGGATCTCTTGCATACACGTCGGCAATAGAAGAAGGAGCTTTAGTTTCTTCTTCATCCTTTTTCTTGATTAACGGCAAATAACCAGGAATAAACTCATTCCATTCAGCATGTGTTCCTTCCGGTGGATATGGAGCTTGTATTAAATGCTTTGGAAATTCTACTTCTTGACTACCCAAATCAACAATATCATCCTCATTATCTACTTGTATTGTGGTACCACCATCATCCTCAGAATTTTCTTTGGATGTTTCATAAGGATTTGTTATTTTGTTTATAGTGTCTTTTAAAGCTTCTAATATTTGTTTCTTATCCATTTGTAATTTCCTATTAACCTTGGTTCATAATTTTATTTGCAATACTCATTAGAGATTCTTGAATCTGACGTTCTGTTGGTGATCGTGATCCACGATTTAATGCTTTAACTATATCTCCGTGTTGACCTTGATCACCATAACCTGGTTCATCAAATTGACCGTTCTTAAAACGAATACTCAAATTTGATTTACCGGAACGGTAGTGTTGTCTCACTTTTTCTTGTTGGTCTGCACTCATTTGATTCCAAGACTGCGAACCAGGAACTACTCGAACTAACTCTGCCTCGTCCATGGCTGGTCTGGTTTCTATATCTCTAGGCATTCCAGATTTTTGTGGTTGATCTGCACGTTCTCCTCTACCTGAAGTTACTAGTGGAAGACTACCTGGTTGTTTAGTTTGTTCTGGTTTAGGAGATGTTGGAACGTACGGTACATTAGGCATCCAATCAGGTCGTTTTGGAGGAGCTGGAGGACCTAATTTTTTTGGTGGTGTTGGACCTGGGGTTGGGGTTGGTGAAACTGGACCTGGGGTTGGAGTTGGTGGAGTTGGTGGTGTTTGTGGTGGTGATTTAGTATTGTCTGATGATTTTTCACCATAAGGTAAGATGTATGGAATTATACCAATACCACCAAGCAATCCAAGAGCTCCGAACCACGATCTTTTGCCTGCATCACCTTTATCGCCTTTTTCTCCGGGAATACCACGATCACCCTTTTCGCCTGGAATGCCTGCATCGCCTTTATCGCCTTTATCACCTTTAAGGCCAGGAATGCCTGCATCGCCTTTGTCGCCTTTATCTCCCGAATCAATAGGAGGAGGTGTAGGAGTTGGTGTGGGAGTCGGAGTTGGTGTAGGAGTTGGTGTGGGAGTCGGAGTTGGTGTAGGAGTTGGTGGTACAATTCCATCTTTCGCTTTTCTGGGTGCAGGTGGTGTATAAGGATTATTTGTTCTCCATTGGTACATACCCATAGGAAGTGACGCATCACCTATAGTAACAAATGGTTCTCCATATACTGCTCTTATTTCTTTGCCAGTGAGATCCCGCATTCGGATACCTTTAGAACCTTTTCCTGTTAATGGTGTAGGTTCGCTTGGTGGTGTTTCTAATGACCAAAATTCTGATTGTACGGTTTCTGGGTAATGAGGATCCACCACACTATCTGCAGCCATATCCATAGGATTTTTTGATGCAGGAAGTTCTCCGACTAATTCCGGGAACAGAACACCTTGACCAGTAGCGTCTGTTGGCATTACTTCTGGAGCGTCACGAGCGGCACGTTCTGCAGCACTTAATGGTTCTCCACCTTTACCTTCATCTTTTTCTCGTTCTTTTCCTTTACCTCTGCGTCCAGGCCGAGCTTGTTCATTAATTAGTTTAGAACTTTGAGAAAAAATATCACGAATAAGATTAGTTTCGTTGTTGGTTGGAAGATTATGCATTTTAATCCTTTGTAATATATTATTTATATTATTTAGTAGCCTGATGGAGCATCTAATTGTTTAACAATATCCAAGTGTCGTTGGCGTTCTTCCGCAGTTTTAGATGCATTAAAATCAACTACTGCTTGTTTTCGTTTTTCCCATAATTCTGGGTGTTTCTTATAGTATTCTGTTGGTGGAGGAGCGTCCATACCAGGAATTGTTTTTGTTTCAGTATTGGATGTTTGAGCAGTCGTTCTTGCAGTTCTGTCTGCATCTATTTTTTGTTGTCGGCTTTCAGCATTAGAAATAAAGGTATCAACATTAGTCATGGCCATATTGAAGGCTCCAGTTCTTTCTTCAGGAGTCTTGGCTGTTCTAGACTGTTGTAGATTGGCTTTAAGATCGCCAAGATATCTTTCATTTTCTTTTCTAACAGCATTAACTTTATCTCTAGCTTCACCGCGTTGTGCCCATTCTGCACCTTCTGCAGCCCTGCCTGCTCTCCAAGCTTTATACTTTTCTGCATCCCAGTGTCCATCGGTTGTAAAGCTTGCACGAGCGTCTTGGCGAATTGCTGCTTCATTAGGAGCAGCCGGAGCACTGTTTCGATATTGTGTAACAGCAGCATCTCTTCTGCCAGCTGATTGTAAAGCGTCTTGTGTTTGTTCTAAAGACTTTTTAACCAAATCCATTAGTTCTTCGTGCGATAGTGGTCGTTTAGTTTGAGGATTAACAGAACCGGGCACAGACGATGATGGTGTGAATATAGAAGCAGATTCAGGAGTAACTATATCGACTTGTTCGTTTAGTATACCGCGAATAATATTCATTTCGTTATTGGTGTTCATGGTTAGTCCTTAAAATCTTTGGTTTTTTTCCGTTATCTGATATACATATTTATGTAATGATGAAGCTCACTGCAATCCTTTCAGCAGTGATTCTAGCCGCCCAAATGGGATGCCAGAAAGATGCCAGTGTCTCCAAATCACCCTCCCCCACCGCAATCATTCAAATACCACAGGGTATTAGTAAGCCAGATCCATTCCCCGGATTCGAGGTCGTAAATCACAATACCAAAGATACGTTTGGTTGCGTGGGGCACGTACACAACCAGAAAGGCCAGTTCATAGGAAGTGGCGTTCTGATTGCCCCTGCAGTGGTTCTCACTGCAGGGCATGTAATTGACGGCGATACCTTGCAGTATTTTATAACCAAGGATAAAGCTTATCTGATAGAAAAGACTATTATTCACCCCGGATATACCGGAAAAGACGGAGAAGTGGTAGACGATATTGGAATATTAATTTTAACGGAAGGATGTGATGAGCAGCCAGCACAGTTAATACACGATAAGTCTGAGCTAACACAACGAGAAGCACTTACCACTGTGGGATTCTCTCATGAGATTAAAAAGGTAAGCAAACCAGGAACCTTCTGGTATTACGGAACTGTGGAAGAAGAACCTCAGTACATGAAGTTTCTTCCAATAAACGGACACATCTGGTTTGGAGATTCAGGTGGAGCTGTTTTTGAAAATGGTGGTCGTCTGGCAGGTATTATTTCATCTATGTGCATCATCGACAACACTATGGTTGACCAATCAGCGATCCGCGTGGATCGTTATGCGGATTGGATTAAGGAGATGATGAATCGTGAACAATGTTCAACTGAATAACTTTCATCGAGTTATGGTTTGTGCAATCAGTGTTCTACTAGGAATGCTGATCGCTCGGGCTATGGGTTTCTAACCCTAAATATAGTACATGTTAATTGCAGGTATAGATTATTCCCTAACAAGTCCCAGCATCTGTGTTTTTAATTCGGAAGAAGCGTTCTGCTTTAAACGATGTGCGTTTTACTTTCTTTCTGATGTAAAGAAAAATCAACGATTATTCATGAACAATATCAAAGGAGAAGCGTTCCATGACTGGAATAGCGATTTCTCCAGATACGAAAACATTTCAGATTGGGCTATGGATTACCTGACAGGCTGTGAACAGGTAGCAATTGAAGGATACGCGTTTGGTGCCAAAGGTAAAGTGTTCCATATTGCAGAAAATACTGGTGTACTAAAATACCGTTTACATCAAACCGGCATACCGGTAGAAGTAATTCCACCCAGTGCCATCAAGAAACAAGCGTCTGGTAAAGGTAATGCCAACAAAGAAGAGATGTACAATGCATTTCTCAAAGAAACGTTTGTGAATTTACAAAATGTTATTAGTCCTGGCAAAAAGGATATTGGAAATCCAGTATCTGATATTGTGGACTCATACTTTATCTGTAAGGCTCTTTACTTAAAATTAAAAGGGCTAAAATAAAAACCTCCGATTTTTAGGTCGGAGGTTTTTATATTTTATTATTATAAATTAATATAAACCACGACCGGTCATCCGATCAATATCGTTCTTTAGTCCTGGCTTGGAGTTTGGTGTTGCAACAGGTTGTGGAAGAGGTTGTGGTCTTTGAGGTCTTGGAGCAGGTTGTGGAGCAGGTTGTGGAGCAGGTTGTGGAGCAGGTTGTGGAGCAGGTTGTGGAGCAGGTTGTGGTCTTTTATTACCAGAAGTATATGGCATTGGAATATCGCTTGGGACTCCTACTCCACCTGGTGTATTTCTTTCTTTTTGAGAAGTTGGTACAACATTAGAACCATCTTGAGAGGTAGGTAATGGTTGGGCTGGAGGAGGATTATTAGTTTTAGTTGGTTTACTTCCTATTCCATATTCATCCATCTTATTAATTAAATTTTGAAGTTCAGCGTCCGTTTTTTCACCTTGTTTAATCATTTCATCTGTAGATGGAAGAGGAGCTGATTGACCAGTTGAACGATCCTGTATCTGCATAACCCTACCTTCATTCAGCTTCTTTACGTCTTCACGAACCTTGGCGTAAAATACTCTGGTACCTTTTTGTTCACCGTATTGCTTAATCATGCTTTTAAGCATGCTCTTATGGGATTTAGCATACTTTTCTTCCTGAGCATTAAGTTGCTCAGTAATAGCCATACCTTGTCTTTGTAGTTCAAAAGAGCGGGTAGATTGTTGTTGTTTTTGGGTTTGGCTTTGCAGCCATGCGTTCATCATTCTTGGGTCCATGGTGGTATTCCTTTTTCTTTATTTATGGATTTGGAGTATTTGACTCAGATTTTCCGCATTCTGGACACTCTTTAATGTACTTTCTCCAAGCCCATGCCATGAGTAAAGCAACTATTGGTAGATACCATAGAATCCACCCCCAGCCGGTGGAAACCTTGTCTCCATGTTGGATATCGTAATCAAGTTTTTTCATGATAACATTATCCGAAGTAGTATCAGGAATAATAGCTGGTGCTGTGTTGCAAGCTGCCAGGAATAAAGTAGTTAGTAGTGTGGTAATTATTTTCATTGGATACTCCTTAAGATTTGTTGGATGCCGCAGCAGAACCAAAGTAGAAGCCTACGATGCTCAATAGTACTTGACGACTTTCAGAGGTAAACAGGTATCCGTTTACTTCCACAAAGAACTTCTTGGTGGACTCTGGTACTAAACCAAACAGTCCTTCTGGGGTCTTGGCGTCTACTTCCACAAAGGTTGGAATACCAAAGAAGGGAAGAACAAACGGTGCAAGAATTGAACCAAACAGTACAGACAGCACGATGAGTTGTCGGACAAACTTACCTACGTCTAGTGGTACTCGTTCAGCTGCTGCCGTTTGGTTTTCAGTGGTCTGCTTGTTGGCAGCCATCATTTGCTGGAACATTTCCTTTTGGTCTTGAGCCTTTTGGGCCATGTAACGGAAAAGGAATCCAGCAGCCCCGCCACCAATCAACGATAATAATTCTGGTGCAATCATAACAATCCTTTCTCAATAACTGTTATCTTTATCCTTAAAGTATGTATTAGGCTTCTTACGCTTAAATATAGAGTTTCTGGATGTATGGCGTTTTTGAGCTTCCACTGGAACTGCCAGATCGTCTGGTTTCATGCCAGCAATACCGCCACCACCAACAGAATTGGTGATTGGAGCTGCTCCACCTTCTTGTTCTAATAGTCTACACGCATCCAATTCTCTGGTAGCAATCTGTATAAACAGGTCACTATTTCCGCCTAATTGTTCACACTCTTGTGAAAATTCAAATAAAGTGGTTTCAATTAAAGAATTGCGATAGTTTGGTTTAGTAACTTCCTCAATAAATTTAGAGGCGGTAAAACATGTTATTATGTTACTTAAGCTTGTCATTTGATTTCTTTCAGAGCTTGCATTATTCTGTGATCTAATGGAATCTCGTCTATTTTAGTTTCTGGTATTGATTTAGGTAAAATTTGAAGAAATGATAAGAATGTTTTTAAATAGGAATAATATTTTGGTTCTATTTTATAAAACAATATTCTAGAACAAGCTTCTGCTCCAAAAACATTGTTTAAAATTAAAATATGATTTAACACCAATCGATCCTTTAAAGGCTTTTTACAGCTGTATTTGTTGAATAATCTTTTAATGTATTTTATGCGATTTAAATCTTCATAAAATTCTCCAATCCCATTTGAATTGGGATTGTCGTACATTTTAATAGCATAAAGTAAAAAATTATCTTCACTCAAAGGATTACGCAACATTTCAATCTAATTTAAAGGAATTATCTTCTATTTCTTCTTCTGGTGTGTTTGAATATTTGATAATTTGGATTTCTAATTTATATAAACCGGATGGTGCTTCATGTAAAACTGTATGTAATGCAAGATGCTTTCCGTCTAAGATGTCTTCAAATCCATCAGTAGTCTGAAATTCATTGTGTGGAGTAGTTAAAGTTTTACCAAAAGTTCCACCAAATCTTTTTAATTTAAAGATGGTTGGTGTGTTGGTTTGAACTACTGTATTTTTGTTGAAATCAAAATCAAAACCAGCAAGATTTAACTTTACTCGTAATAAAGATAAAGCAGCACGTGGTTCAAGATACTCACGGCTAGTAAAAGCGTTTACAAATGCTTGTAGTCTTTTTAATTGATCGTCGTGTTCTATACGATGAACACCAAAATCGCTGAACGCACTTCTGGTTGATTTTTGAGCAGGAAAGCCACCTAGAGCTCCACCATCCATATAAGCGTCTTCTGTTAATTGTTGTTTTAGTTGTTTAAACTTTTTCATTTAAGTCTCCACCTTATTTATTAGTTTTTATTTCTTGTTTTTCTTTTTATCAGACTTCAATTTGCCTTTTTTCTTTAATTCAATAAAGGTTGCTAAACGATAACCGGCTTCTTCTGGGGTGTCGTCTCTTATTTTATTGCCATTTTTGTCTTTAGGGCCAGTTACCACTTTGGCTCGATCTTTCACCTTTTCACGAATTTTATCTCGACTTTTGGCTCTAGGATTTGTTTTTTGTGGAGTCAATTTGCCTTTATTGTCTTTATTTACAATATCTTCAGAAATTTGACCAAAAAAACGATGTTTTAATCGTTCTCTTAAGATTAAATCTATATCAGATTTTGCCGTTTCTTTTGATATTTCTTCTTTTAAGTTCTTCATTTTATTGTCCAATTCTTCGTTTACTTTCTTCCAAGTTCCGCCTTTTTTCTTGTAACATTTTGATGCCCATGCGTTTGCATACGCACTTGGATAAACATCAAATTTACTTTTTGCTTGACTCTTACAATTCGACCATTTTTTAGAATCGTTTGGAACATTCTTTTCCAAAATTACAACTCGTGTATCTTCACATACAACCTTTGTTACTTCTGCTGGATCAATCACTTTGCTGATTTCGCCGTCTTCAAACAAAGCAAAATTCTTTTTAAAAATACCAAGAGTACCGTAATGATTTCCGTTATGTGTTTCTACCAAAGTTTTTTTACCACGAAACGACATAAGATCTAATTCAGTAAAATCCATACATTCTTTTGTTACTTGAATATTTGAATTGTTTTTTTTCCACATTTCAAAACTAGCTTGTTCTTTTAAAAGCTTTTTCTTCATGTTTTGTTTAATCTTATTCATTAGATTAAATTTTTTATCGTTGTGTTCGCAACCACAATCTTCATTTGTATTTTGCATAGATTCGTTTACCTTTTTCTTTGCTGCACCGGTTTCAACAAATATTGGTTTTTTTCCTTTAGAACCTGTTCCTTTTTTACCTCTACCAGCATCGCTTTGTGCTTCTCGTTTTCTTTTCACAAAACTACCAATTCCGTCTTTACCTAATTTTTGGGCCTTTTGTTTTGAAAGGCAGGCAGAATACGATTCGCCTTCTTTGGCATCACCACATTTGCCTACACGCTTTCCAGTACTATTGTATCTATCCCAACCAGGTTCTTTGGTTGCAGACTGTTTATGGAACCATTTTCCTAATCCGGAATCTTTATATACTTCGTTTAATCTCATCGCTTTTGCTGTCCTAGTTGAGCCGTAATTTGATTACGAATCTTGGTTAATTCATTTACAGTAAATGTTTCATCAATTCTTTCAGCTTTCAGACCACTACACCACTGAACCATTACAAATCCGGTTGTTTGGTTTTGAATCTTAATAGGAAGTACACTGAAAGCTTCCACGCTACGAGATTCCAAGTATTGTTTCAAGTAGGAGTTTTTAAGATCTACTGTGTAATGGATTCGGGGGCTGTCTTCTAATACCAAATTAAGCAAAGGAATAAACATAGAGCAAAGAACACCTTTGATTCGATTGGCGTCTGATTCGATTCCTTTTTCTAACGACTCGTGTGTAATACTAAATTTTCTCATGGATACACCATCCATGAAGTATTCGCCGTTGTGAAATTGGATTACTTGAGCTCTGGCCGAGTCTGTTAATACTCTGAGTTCTGTTAGAACTTCATGTATTTCGCCGTGTACCGTGATGAAAGAGTTATCATTATTTTCTCGGTCTTTACTGTATTTGGTCCATGCTTTCCAAACACCAAACATCATTGCACATGCCACTGCAACATATGCCGAATAAGCTTCAAATACTTTAACAAAATCTTGGGAAAAGCTAAAATGACCGTCAATCATTGAACACCTTTACTTCTTTTTGGCTTTAAGTTTCTTGTTTAAACGACTTTCCAAGTAGGGAATACTTTTCATGCCAACAAATGGGTCATTAGAGCCGGGAGTGTCTTGAAGCAATTTATTTACCAATTCAGGAGTACCTTCAAATCCTGCACCATGATCTTCGTTCATGCTGCGATTTTTTGATTTAGATATTACTTTTAAATTGTCAACACTATTATTTTGAGGGTTGCCATCTTTATGATGAGTATCATTACCATCGCCTTTACGAATTTTACCCTTTTTTTTCATTATTCTGTTGGCAAGAACTCGTTTGCTACGATTTTTTCTTTGTTCTGGTTTTGCGTGGTAATTGTCGTATTCTTTGCGATAATTTCTTTTTTCCATCAAACTAAATTCTTCACAGATAAAATCACATGCTTCTTCTAAAGATATTTCATCTGCGTTTACACTTTCAACCAGATAATCATTTAAAAGTAAATATTCATTAAGAACTTGATCAATACCCTTTTCTATAATATTTTCTTCTTCACCATCAGAAGTAAAAGTTGCTCTAACAGGAATATTGATTTGTTTTTCTCTGTTTGTGCCCTGATTTATTGTTACTATATTACTTACGTCTGATTCGGGAGAATAAAAATCAGAGTAAACAATTGGAGTTCGGTATGAAACAGAATTTAATTTAAGCTCAAACAAATTCATGAATGTTAAAAGATCGGGAATACTATTTTTAAGTCTTTCCATCTCCATAACGACATCTATGGATGATTCATTAACTGTACGAAATTTTTGCATTATATTTTGATAAAATCCGTTGCTAGAATTTGGTGTTTGAATAAAGTTTAAATTCAAATCTGTTCTATCAGATTTTGCAAGATCGTAAGCAAATTCCTGGTTCAAAGGAATAGCAGCAAGATCAGAACCGTCTTTTTTGGAACTCAGTAATACTTGAGCAGAACCTGGATTTTTATCAAATTTTAAATTGCCTGACAGAGATTCATATAAAAATGCAGTTTTTAAATCTATATTATCATTTAAAAACTTCTCAATAAAATCTCCACAAGAATTTGTAAAGGTTTTTTGATTGTTTTCTGTGTTTTCTCGATCCCATCTTTGTCTTGCAATCGTTATGGATCCTTGTGTTTCTACTTGAGTAGAAGGAGCATACATGTTAACAAAAGAAAATTTCTTTCGTAATTCCAAAATAAAATCAGCAAACATCAAAGAAAATATTTGAGCATATTTTCCTTCAGAATCAGAAGCAAGAATACTGTTCAGAACCTGACCAGCTTCTCCTCTATTTGTTGGAGATAATTGTTCACCTATTTTAATAGAAAATCCCAAAGTTTGATCTGGCCCAACTCCAATAATATTAGCATTAGGAGAAGTCTCAGGAATACCAGATTTAGACCACATTTTTCCAGTAGGCATTACTAGTTCTGTTTTTTCAAATTTCATCTCACTGACTTGTGGAAAAGTTTGTAGTAGTTCTCTGGTAAATCTGTTTAAAGAATCACCTAAAGTTCTACTAACAGATATTATTTGTTGATATTCTGGAGAAACTGGTTTTCCTGTAATGGTATTTAATGCATCAGGAATATAATTTGTAAATTGTGCAATAGTATGATCCCAATCCGGATATGTGGAATCTGGATCAGTTATTTCTTTGCCGTCTTTAGGAACTCGTGGTGTTGGTGGTGGGGGAGTTTCACTTTTTGTTTCTTGTGAATTTTCACCAGATTGTTTTGGTGTTTTCTTTTTGGTTTGTTGTTTTTCTTTTTTACCAAGTAGTTTAATAGAAGTCTTGGTAGTCATAAAATTATCCATTTCAGAATAATGTCTCAGATCTGCTTTAGAGACACTTCCTTTATCCATATTTTTTACTTTTCCTTTAAGTAATTCGTGAGTTTTTGAATTAAAATCTTCTTTGGTGATAATTTCTACTTTATTTAATTTTTTATTTTTAACAATTATCACATTAGACAGTGGATTTTTTTGTGCTTCTTGTCGTCTGTCTTCTCGTTTTCTGTCTCTTTCTTTATCTGCTGGATCCACTTCTGGACGCATTCTGGACTTTTCTGCTTTGATTGCAGTTTTAGCTTCCATTAATTTATTAAAAAAATTATCCATTAATGTTTGTTTAAATTGTTCACCTAATCCCATACGAATACCTTTAGCCTTTGCTTGATACAACTCTCTGGTGAGTTCAGACTTTAAACGGCCTTTACGGATGGCAGTCTCACGTTCAAAATTTCTCATTTTCTTTCGATTTTCAAACTTTTGTTTTTGATATGGAACATTCATCTCCCAAAGAATGGAAGACTCGGCAAGAAAATCGGCGTATTCAGATTCGTTGAACCAGTTGGGTTGATTAAGCATAGTGTACAGTTATTTATGGATTTTTAAGCTTGATCTTTTGGTTGAATGCGTTCAACTGTAAATCCTTTAAAGCTTTTTCGTTTTCCATTAATAACATCGTACATAGCAGCATCATTAATATTTCTGTCTTTACAAAAACTGGTAAAATTGTCTGTAATATACTTAATTCCATCTTTATCGGTAAAAATATAAATGGTTCGTTTCTTTTTAGTGTGAGCAAAGTCCATTTTCTTTTTTACTCGTGAGTTCCAAACCCAAGATTTGTTAATTTTAACAAATTCTCCACCATATTTTTCAACAAATCTGGCACGATTGTTTTCTCCGCGAGAATTTTCATTAAAAAGTGACCATTCTCTACTATTACGCTTGTTTACATTGTCTAGGTTCATATTCGTCTCTCCATTCTTTAATTGCTACAGCAAGTGCTTTTTTGTAATTTTTGGTGTTCTCCACAAACACCTGAGTGGTACCATCATCACATGAAATTAAGATAACAATCTGTGTTATTGGTTGCCCAGTGCGTTCTTTCCACATTTCAGCGTATGCAGTGGCTTGTAGAAAGTAACTGTGAATGTCGTCTTTTTGTTTGGGTCTGGTGCTTCCTTTAAAGTCGATCACACTGGGAATCCCATTATAGTCTGCAATACAGTCAGATCGGCCTGCCATGCGTAACGGCTTGCTCCAAAGAAAGCCTTCAATTGCGTAAATGTTGTCAATTTTGTCAATTTCTGTTTGAATTTGATTAAAAAGATCTAAAGTGTATGGGTCTTGATCTTTAAATTTAGGTTCATTTAACAGATAAGTTTCAATTAAAGAGTGCAGCTTGGTGCCACGGGTTCTGGTACGGGCAGCTTCTTTAGGATTCTTTTTGCGCCATTCGGCAAAAAACTGATTCTTTTTCCAGCCTACCACAGTTGTTACACTGGGAAATCTGCCGTCTGGAGTTTGATAAAACCCGTCTACTCGTTCACCTTGCTGCAAATTTACTAATTTATGGGTAAAAGTTTTATTGTTCATAATTGTATAAAATAATCACTATATTATATATGATGGTAAAAAAATAACTGTTATAAATACTTACATGAAAGCAATTACACCTGCATCTTATCAAAAAGTATTTGGAATAACCGCCGGAACTAGTATAGTGGCTCCTCATAGAGGACTTTTTTTATCATACATTTCATCTACCAATTCAATTGGTCTTAAATTTTCTGATGGTAGTGGAGTAACTTTAACTAATACCGGTTTAACTGGTACTTCTACTATTTTACCAATTATTGCAAATCAAGTAATTTCTGTCAGTGGTCTTACCGCCTACGGCGTAGTTTAAATTTTATCTACCAAGCAGTTTCTTAAAGTAACCGGTCACGTCAGATCCAGTTGAATTGTGAACTTTATACTGTTTCTTTCCATACACAACTCGGCGAACACCACGAATAGAAGAAGCAAACACTTCCACTTTTTTACCGTCTTGAACGTAAGAAACCTTATACCGCTGTTTCTTTAACTTACGTTGTAAAGACTCTTTAGGAGTTAGTTTTCCTTCATTGATAATAGTAGAACTCATAATTCTGGTTGGCATTGTGTACCATTGATTTCTATACCAATCAAATTGTGGTGTTTTTGCAGAAGCAACTAAAGTCTCATTACCTGCAATTTCTTCTCTGGTTGGATCAAAATACTTTGATGGTGTAATTTTATCGGTTTTATCAGCATCATCATTAGCACCAGCAACAACACCGGCTACAGCACCAGTAGTTGCAATACCAAGCCCTTTTAATATTCTACTCCAAAATCCTGGTTTTTTTTCTGTTTCTTTTTCTTTTGGTTTTTCTGTTTCTTGTTCTTTTGGTTTTTCTGTTTCTTGTTCTTTTGGTTTTTCTGGTTTTACTTCTGGAGCGTCACGAGCGGCACGTTCTGCATCACTTAATCGTTCTCCACCTTTATCTTTTTCTCGTTCTCTCTCTCGTTCTCTTGCTCTGAATTGTTCAAAAACTGGTTGTAGTCTTTCTTTACGTTGTTCAGCAGCTCGTTTTAATCTTGCTTCTGTATCTTTTTCCGCTTGTTTTCTGTATTCTTCAGCATCCATTTCTTCTTCTTCTTTTTCTAGTTGTTGTTGTTTTAAAGCAATACCTACATCGGCAGCAGCTCCTGCAGCAGCTCCACCTCCAGTAGCATAACCCAATCCTGATACTAATTCACCAACACCCAATGCTCCTCTTTTTAATGCAAGTTCCAAGTTACCACTTGATGCATCCATAATCCCATGTCCTAACTGTTTTCCTGCAAATAACGCAGAAGGAATCATTCCTACTCCAAAAGGTAGTGCTTTGGATGCCATTTTTCCAGTTAATTGTTTTCGAAGAGCCCAATCCATGGCAGGACCAGCAGCCCCCCATGCAGCGGCTGTTGCATCATGCCAATCCATTGTATCTAATGCCTTCTCAACACCTTCCATTCCTTCATTCTCGTATTCTGTGGCAAGTTTATCCAATTTATTTGTGAGTCCTGTAACAGCACCACCCAAACTTCTGGCAAATGTACCTGTGGTGGCAGGAGTTGCTGGAATAATACTAGGAAGATAATGTGATCCAAGTGCCGCCAAAGAAGCAGCACTTATAGTGGCAGGTTCTATTGTTTCTAACGCTTTACGTTTTGCTTCTGTTGTTTTTCCTGCATTCCATAATTCTTTTGCTTGTCTTAACTGATTAGCGGTTTCAAATGCATCTTTAACACCAATACCTCCTATTAAAGCAGGATGAGCAATCCATTTGCTTATTGAATTTTCGCTTTTTCCAAGTAGATCGGCAACACCTTCAACAGCACCACCTGCAGTTAATGCAACTGTGGCCAGATCTTTTTGTTTTAAATAAGGATCGGATTGAGTGGGAGAAACTTGTCTCGTTTTACCTTGTTCGTCTTTAAATTGTTTTCCGGCTATTGCATCATAAGAACGAAACATACCATCTTCGTATGTTTTTCCGCCTTGTATTAGTCTTTGAACCGGATCAATAGCATCTGGTATCATACCTAAACCAGCAGCACCCCAACCGTAAGACGGTTTGCCTTCTACACTTCGGCTTGCAGAGTCTACTACACCTTCGTTTAATAGTTTAATTCTCATATGATAATCCTTATAAGGTATTTATCATACAAAAATATTATAAAAAACCCTCCCGAAGGAGGGTTTTATTTTTTACTTGGTGGTTGCAGGCAACAAGAATCGGATCGGCCAGTAACGGCTTCCATCATTATTTCCAAACAACACCCAATCTTCCACATTTAACGGATTATACGCTCGCCAAACACCGTCAGTCAGGTTCACAGTGAACACACCACCAGCCGTGCCCAACTTACGCCACACTGCCAGCGAAACTGGCGTTTGATGCGAGTCTGAAATCAGGGTATACCCGCGATCCGACAGCCAACGGTACATACCGGGAGCAACACCCTGACCCACGTAATCGTTGTGTACACGAATCCGATCAACCACGTACACCTTGCGGCCCCACTGGAATCCACCTTGTGGAACAGGTGCGGTAATCAGACGTGCAGTCAGCACCACATCACCGTTATTATCGGTAGCCATAATCAGCACACCGTTTCCTTGTGGTGTACGAACCTGCTTCATTTCAATACTCAGACCGTCCAGATCACGATCACCCCAGTGCTTGGTAACAGTACCAGGAGTGCGATCAAATTGCTTGATTTCCTTGTTAAAAGAGGCGAGATTGTTATTATCGATGGTAATTGTAGGAGTAAGAATCATATGTTTAATATACACCCAAAAGAAAAAAATGCAAATTAGAAATCATATTTTCCATAAATAAAGGTGATCGGGCTGAGTTGGTCGTAGACAGTCCTTCACGCGAACTACGCCATTCATGCTTTAAAAGGAACTTCGCTACCTTTCGATCGTCATAGAGGCAGGGGAGAGTTCACGCTCTCCCTTGCTTTTTTTATAAATACAGGTAAGATTATATAGCAAGGAACCCTACAATGGATATGGAAAATATTAAAAAGGTTGTAAAAGAAAACGTTGTCCAAAACTTTATGGAAGCCGCCAAGTTTGCTCGTCGTGGTCCTAAACAAAAGCAACGCCCAAAGAGTTGGAGCAAAGGCACCAAGTCTGGATCAGGCAAGCGCAAGATGCGTGAAGAAGGCAAACGAGAAGCTGGTCAAATGAATGAATATTATAATAGAGATCCAGGTTATCAATACAATCCACAACCAGACGATCCAAGACCAGGACAACCAGGTGGTCCACGAGATCTAGAAGCAGAGCGCGAAGAAATGGGAAAGAGAATTTCTAATGCAGTACACGATTGGGTGGAAGAAACAGGTCTTCACAAACAACACGGTCATTCCACAAAGCAAATGCGTAAAACATTAAAAGGTAGAATAGAAAATTCATACGACGATATAGCAGATGCAGCCAGTGATTTAATTGATGTGTATCCTGCACCTAAAGGTGTTGATCCGAAAGAGTACAGAAAACATATGGAACAAGGTATACGTGGGTACGCAACTGGACGTTCACTAGAGAATAGACACAAAATGCTAGCTGGCAATCCGTATTATGATGCAATTAACGAATCTTATAATACAACTTCGTACTTTTACAACAAACTAAAAGAGAATACTGAGATTCCAAGACACGCCAGAGAAACTCCTGAAGAAACTCCAGACTATTACAGGGAACTAGAAGCACAAAGAGCAGCAGGTACATCAAACGAAGAGCCTCCTCCAAGTGTTGCTGACCGATTAACACACGCACACGAAAATGCATTGTCAGCAGCATTGATGCAGCACGGTAAAGGTTCTAAAAAACCAGATGAATTTGAAATGGTAAAGAAATACCTGGAAAATATAGAGAGACATCACCTGAGAATTATGGGTGATATAAGTTAATACAAAATTCGTAATCAAATATAAAAATCGTAATTGGATAGGAACTTCCTAACAAATAGGAAGTTCTTATTCTTTTACAAAATTCGTAACCAAATAGGAAATTCGTAACCAAATAGGAAATTCGTAATCAATTACGAAATTTGTAAGGTTCCGGGTTCCGAGGTTCGGGTTACCGCCACCGATGTCCGGAAGCGTTGTTACCCTGATCGTATCGTCCCTGCATTCTCTTTGGTTGTCCGCGCTTGATCTTTGACATCAGTTCACTCCATTGACCACCAGTTGCTTTGTCTGGGGTTAGAGTGTGATCTGCACCAAGACCGGGTGTGCATCCCAACCACGACTTCTTGACACACTCTTTGGCTTTGCACTTTGGGCAAGGCAGAGTGGTTGGAAGGTCACGGTCTTTCATCATGTGAACTTCTTCCCAAACTTTTTGACATTTTTCGCATTCATAATTATAACTTGGCATACAATTATTTATACGAGTTATACGACAGTCCTATAACTTACGAATTTCCTATTGATTACGAATGTCCTATAACTTTTCATACTATCAACTTTCAAGGTTCGGTTCCAGTCCGATCAGGTCGTCCATCGGAACACTCCACTTGGCAACCACATCCGCAAGAAACTCGCGCACCTGTGCGTCAGACAATCCTTGCTTTCCCATATTGATGAAACGGCAAACAAAATGCACATTCCCCGGAATATACCCTTCATTAGAGTCGATCCGGTCAATGCTGGCGGCATACGCCATGTTGATGCCTTTGGCAAACTGTACATTTCTACCACCAGAAGTGGGAACCGTGGGCAAGTACATAGGTCGGCGAGAGTACGCACACCGCCCTCTCTGGGAGGCCCATAAGTTTTCCAAGTATATTTCATCCAGCAGCATTGCCACCTGCCTGTTGTTTCCCTTTCGGCAACAGTCCACGGCATTTCGGATGAAGTAGGTCATCCGGTGTCGCTTGTGTGGTGTGTGGTACTTGACAGGCATTATAGGACAGTATACCCGGTATTATCGGACAAGCAAATGGAATGTCCGATAATCCTGTACTATCAACTTTCCGCTTATCGGACGGTCAGCGGTAGAACCGGGCAAGCGCAGCGTACACCGGAGCCGGGATGGACTCGTGGCTGCGAGTCTTGAAGTCGGCAGGCATCATGTCCACCAGTCGCCACGACCGGTACGGGTTACCGGTGGCTTGCCAGCGTCCGGTGTCTCGCATCAGGTGGTGAGAATAAATGTAAAGATTCGCAAACCGGGCATAGGCGGCGTAGTCCACAGGCAGGCTCCAGGCTTTCGCAACGGCTACGGCTCGCATCTCTGCGTCCCGTTCAAACGCCATGACACGGGTGAACGCTCTGCGAAGCACGGCAGGCTCCGGGGTCTTGCCACGGTGCAGGTAGTCGGCCACCACGATGCTGGCTCTCGCGTCCGCGTTGTACACGCCAGCAGGCTGCTCCACCCATTGGCGGAAGTGAGCGTACTCGTGGATCAGGATGTCCAGCCAGTCAGGACGGCCACGGGCCACCTTGACCACTCGCTCCCGGTCGCAGAAGAATCCCATTGAACGCCAGCCACCACCGTTCACGGTTCTGCCTCTACCAAAGCAAAGACGGAACCCATAGGAATGGAGTTCCGTCCTCACTTGCTCAACGAACTGTTTTATTTCAGGTTTCAGTCTGCCCATCTGAATCCCTCCATATTATGTATGCTTTGCCATGCCCTCCACCATGCGGTTCACAAGGCTGCGGCTCACGATCTTCCGCTGGAGAGACTTCACGAACTGGTTCTTCAGGCGGCTGTACGCAGTATTGCCGATGTCCATATCCTCAAAGGTGTCATCCACTTCCTTGCGAGGAATACGAATCGCGTACACCTGCTTGAACCCGATGGCATCCTTCGGGTTGCTGGGGATGGCGTTGCCGTTGTGGTCGTACTCGCAACCACGGGTGGGCAGGCCCAGCAGGAAGTTCTCGTTCGTCCAATGCGAGTTCAGGCTCTCGTCCTGCTTGCCGTTCGGGTGAACAGTCGCATAGCCGGGGATACGAACGCTGCTGGCAGTCTGTGCTTGGTCAAGAAACAGCATGATGGTGTTGCTGCCCGTGTTGTCTTGCAGGTAGGCGGCCAGCACATTGGTGGTCACGATGTTGTTCAGCGAGAAGGACGATCCGGTTCGCTTGTTCACCAAGCGGGTCGGGGTGATGTACTTACCACCCGAAGTCTTCTTGCCATCGTGCAGCGGTGAACCGGAAGTGCTGCCGTCTGTGATCACCACCGTGTTCATAATTTGAATACGGTACTTACGCTGGAACTCGCTCACGATCTGATTGGCAGCCATCAGAGCCTGATCCAGCGGAGTGTCACCAAGGCCCAACCAATGCGGCATGGCCGGATGGTACACGCTCAAATTGTTCTTGCGGCTCGCCTCGTTGCCTGCGTAGAACCCCAACGCGAACAGGTTGTGCATCGCAGTCTTGTACTGCGTGGTGTTCATGGTGTTGCTGGCAAACTGGTACAACCAAAACGGACGAGTCTCGCACACATCATCAGCCGCGTTGGTGATGAAGGTCTTGTGCATGGTGTCGTACTTGGCAGCCATCTCGTTGCCAGCCGCTGTGCCGTAGTAGTGGTTGTACTCACCTTCGTACTTGTCGGTTGGCTGGTGGCTGCTGAAAGCGTACACCTCGTATGGCACACCGATGCGGCGGAAGAACGAAGTCAGAATGTACATCTGCTTCACGACATTCATAATCACGCCAGCCATCGAACCCGACCAGTCAAGGAACACCACGAACCCGTGGTTCTTGCCGTTCGGCTTGATGGTGAAGTGCTTGAACAAGTCCTCGTTCCACTTGTAGGTGGACAGCAGGTTCATATCCAGCGTGCCCGACTTGGCCTGCTGCTGACGGTGATGGGCGTTGGCTGCCTTCTTGGTGAGGAAGGTCTTGACCATTGCATCCACCGTGGCGTTCGCTTCCGACGCGAATGTGTTGTAGTCGGCAGTCATCAGGTTCCGCCAGTCCTTGCACTTGGTGCAAGAGTTCAGGGCTTCGGTGATCTGATCGTTGATCTGCGTGTGAGGCACGATGATCTGTGCGAGATCGAACTCCGGCATCCGCACCGGGGCATCATCGTTGCGTTGCCAAGAGTGAGTCTTCTCGCGGTGCTTCTCCATCCACTTCTGCTGGGCCTGTGTGGTCTTGGGAGCGATCCGGTTCAACTGCTTGCTGGGCTGGTTGGTTGGCTTGCCTTCGCCATCAGCCTCACCGTCCTGCGGTTCACCGTCACCGTCCTGCGGCTTGCCGTTGCCGTCACCGTTGCCTGCACCACTACCGTTGCCCTTCGCGGTCTTGGGCTGCGGCTTGCCATCGGTGCTGCTCTCGTGATCCCACACGAGCCGGGTTGCCTTCATCACATCCTCGAACGATTCGGCTTCCGCAATCATATCCACCACCTGCTGCTCGCTGGCAGAGAACGGCACGGAGAGTTCGGTGTGCTGACCAACCTTGAAGTGCAGGTTCAGGCGGTCGATGAACGCCATCTCGCTGATGGCCGCGTTGTCCAGTTTGCCGAACATACCGGACTTCACCAGCCAGTCGTAACCCTTGCGGTAGTCACGAGCGAGGCCGGGGTACTTGCTCTTGATGATTCGCTCAATGCGTGCGTCCTCAACAATGTTGATGTACTGCTGGGCCACCTGCTTGTCAGCATCGCTGGCGTTGGGGCCAGCCAGTTCGTCGGTCAGGCCGATCCATCCGGTGACAGGGGTGTGCAGGGCGTGGCTCACCTCGTGGGAAAGCAGCAGGTCGTACACCTCCTGCGTCATGCCAGTCCAGTTCGGCATATTCAGCACGCGGGTCTTGGTGTCGAACCATGCGTCCTTGCTCTTGGGATCAAAGTTCACCTGAATGTTTTCGGTGGACATGATGCGAGCGAACACCGAACGAGACTCGTTCGACTGGTGGCGCATTGCGCCCTTCACTTCGTTCTTGTTGTTGTTGTTGAGCATGAGGGTATTGTACCACACATTTCAGGGGCTGTCAACCCACTTGACCAAGATATTTGGATTTTTTTCGTTATTGAAACGGTTGAAATGTGAAGTGTACATTTCATATTATACATTTCAATATAAAGTGAAACAGACTCCCGGCCTGAACCGGGAGTCTGTGACAAACGAGAGACACACTTGCGAATCAAGGAAGAAACATGATGAAAATGTGAAGTGTGTCCACGGGGGTCAGGCCGTGCCTGAAGCGGAGTTCATGCAGTCCGCAATTTCAGGAATCTCGTAATAGGCACGCTTGGTGCGACGGGAATCGTCACGGACGATCCACGCCGGGGGCGAACCCAGGCCGTAAGCCACGCTGTGAATCTGCAAGTCCTCTCGCTTGATGAGGGGGTGATTCACACCCTGCTCCACAAGGAATCGAACGAACGCCTGCTGGCGGGGCTTGAGTGAAGTGAACGAGTGAGTTGTAGTAGTTGCATTCATGTGCAATCTCCTTTCAAAAAAAGTTCAAGTAAAGTAACCACGACGCTCAAGTGAAGCGAGGTAATCGTGTGCCCGGTTCATGTTGTTCGGGTCACGGTCATCCTCCATATCGTGCCACTCGTCGTCGTCGTAGGTGGCATCGTCATCACCCTCCGACTCACCGGGAAGGGGCTTCCTCCCCGGTGGTGGCGAGTGATGCAACAGTTCATC